>FLNY01004248.1_pt1 | contig 73481 bp, 61 predicted proteins | sample 1140381 | NCBI WGS metagenome assembly FLNY01 (sample SAMEA3878172, study PRJEB12797) | bioreactor metagenome | biome: Moose rumen | place: Sweden | collected 2011-10
TGTTAAATTATATTAATTTTGCCGAAAAATACATAAATTCCATCCTTTTCGCCAAGGAGAAGGGGCAAAAGGCTGCCGTTGCTCGGTGGTTTGGGAGGCATTCTGCCGGGTCACGACCCGTTATGACCCGATTGAAGCGGTTTTGTGCTCGATTGAGCAAGGAAAAGGCGAGGCCATTTCGCCGAACATCGTGGAGAGCCGACACGAGTTCCCTTGTACACAAGCCTTAGCAGGGCATTCGCCGACGCACCGTGGAGCGTCGGCGTTTCCTCCGTGGAGCATCGGCGTTTCCTCCGTGGAGCGTCGGGCGATGCCGCAGGGAGCGTTTTTTTACAATGATTGTCCCAGGTCGTGGCACCAAAGTACAGGAAGCACAGGGCGAGACAGCTGCCCTATAAGGGCTGCAAGCTGTCAGCCCAGGGCATCGCCCTGGGTTAAGGCAGGTGCATCGAACTCGTCCTGAAAGGGCAAAAGAATGGAGGCAATGACAAATCTTTTGCCCTTGCAGGGCGCATTTTGCTCCCGCCTTGTATTCCCAGGGCGATGCCCTGGGCTGACTGCTTTTTACCCCTTTGGGGCGTTCCTAAGGTGGCATGATTGCGGACAATCATATTTTTTGCAGCTATCAGGGGGAGTGCGTCAGAAGCGCTTCTGTAGGCGTGGAGAGGCTCACGGGAGCTACTGCCTCTGGCTGTACTGGCTGAGGCCGCGCTGCAGGAAGTTGACGTAGGCGGCGATGTCCTCGTTGTAGGAATAAGAGCCGGTGAGGGGATGGCCCTCATTGTCGAGCAGGACATAGAAAGGCTGGGCGTTGGCGCCGAACTTGCTGCGCTGGAGGTAGCTCCAGCGGTCGCCGACGGTGCGGAGCGTGACCTGCTGGCCGTTCTCCTGCACGGTGAGCTTCTCGGGAAGCGGCGTCTTATCATCGACATAAAGGGTGATGAGGACGTACTTCTCCGTCATGATGCTTGCCACCTGCGGGTCTGTCCAGACGGCAGCCTCCATCTTGCGGCAGTTGACGCAGCCATAGCCGGTGAAGTCGAGCATGACAGGCATGTTGTGGGCCTTGGCGTATGCCATGCCTTCGTCGTAGTCGTTGAAGCGAGCCTCGACCGAAGCGTCTCCGAGGCGAAAGTCCTGCGTGCTCATGGGCGGTGCGAAGGCGCTGACCGCCTTGCAGGGTGCGCCCCAAAGCCCCGGCACCATGTAGAGCGCAAAGGCAAAGGCGACGAGCGCCATGAAGAAGCGGATAACGCCGGTACGCGGCCTCTGAATGACCTCGCCCATCTCGTCGTACTCGTCCTCGTCGTGTGGGAAACGTATCCATCCGATGAGGTAGGCACCCATCAGGGCAAAGATGACAATCCACAGGCTGAGGAAGACCTCCCGGTCCATCAGGTGCCAGCCGTAGGCGAGGTCGGCCACGCTGAAGAACTTCAAGGCGAAGGCTATCTCCAGAAGGCCGAGGCAGACCTTGATGCAGTTCATCCAGTTGCCGCTCTTGGGCATCTGCTTGAGCCAAGCCGGAAACATGGCAAAGAGCGTGAAGGGCAGAGCCAGAGCCAGCGCGAAGCCGAGCATACCGATGGTGGGCGCAAGGATGGAGCCGCTGGTGCTGACCTCGACGAGCAGGAAACCGATGATGGGGCCTGTGCATGAAAAGCTGACCAGGCTCAGGGTGAATGCCATGAGGAAGATGCTCAAGAGTCCTGTCGTCGAACCCGACTTCTTGTCCACAGCATTGGTCCACTTGCTTGGCAGCGTTATCTCGAAGCCTCCGAGGAAGCTGGCACCGAAGGCGAGGAGCATGAGGAAGAAGAAGATGTTGAACAGGGCGTTGGTGCTGAGTGCATTCAGGGCGCTGGCACCGAAGATGAGCGTCACGAGCAGACCCAGCAGGACGTAGATGACGACGATGCTCACGCCGTAGGTGACGGCGTCGCGGATGCCTTTCTTTTTATCCTCGGCACGCTTCAGGAAGAAGCTCACCGTCATGGGAATGATGGGCCAGACGCAAGGAGTGAGCAGAGCGATGAGGCCTCCGAGCACGCCCAACAGAAAAGACCCTCCCCAACCCTCCCTTAAAGGGAGGGAGGAATTACCTTCTTCGAGGGCTTTCAGCTCAGAAATGACGGGAAGCCAAGCCTCTCCTAAATCCTCCCCTAAAGGGAAGGACTTTATGTCTTTAACAGAGTCCACGGAAGCATTTTTCTCTGAGGAGGTAAGATTACTTTCTTCTTGGGGAACCTCCTCGGCGCCCAATAAGTCCTTCCCTTCAGGGGAGGATTTAGGAGAGGCTTGAGGGAATTTAGGAGAGGCTTGAGGGGAGTTAGGAGAGGCTTCCCCCTTGAAACTGAACTCCACGTTGGTGGGCGGGATGCAGTTCTGGTCGTTGCAAGCGCCGTAGGTGAGGTAGCCTGCGACTTCGTACTCAGGCTCCGTGATGACGAACCGCTGCACGAACGATGCCGTGCCCTCCATGTAGCTGACCTCCATGCCGAACATCTCGTCCATCTTCTTCTGCACCTTGCCGGTGGCGCGGAGCTTGCCGTCGGGCTTCACGCCCTTCTGCGTCTCCAAGGTCAGCTCGGCGCGTGTGGGTCCGCCGTCGGCTATGTCAGTGCCATAGACGTGCCAACCCGCGTCAATCGTACCTTGGAAGACGACCTCGAGGACATCGTCCGGAAGCTTCTTTTGCGAGGAAGAGAAGGTGACCGGAGTCTGGAACTGGGCCGAAGCCGCAACTGCAATAATAAATAATGTAAGAAGAGACGAAATGCGCTTCATCGTGAGGTTCTATTTGTTTCAAGGCGCAAAGTTAAGAAAAAAAGTTCACAATGAGCCGTTCAATGTCCATAGATTTTCATTTTCCTGTATAATTATGCCCTGAGCCGCATATATCAAAATGTCACAAAATACGCCATTTTGCTTACACAAGCAGATTTTACCAAACGCTCCAGAATCGCTTAAAACGCCTTCGACCATAGTTTTTGACATTTTCCCGATTTTATGCGCTTAGAACGCAAGCATTTTGTAACCGCTTGATTTCCAGGATGATTTTCATGACCTCTAACGATGAGTTGCGAATTGAAATCTGTCAGATTGACAACTCCACATTGCAAAACGAGGTGTTTTTGCCGATTTTTGCACACTTTTCGACGCAGATTTTTCGTAAAGATAACGTAGGGGAATTTTAAAAGACCTATAGTGCATTGACCAAAGAACTATGCCATGTTTGAAAAACCACTGTAGTGAATCGACAGAATCGGCATAATTCATGCCCTTTTTCGGCACTTTTCGCAGTGTGCAAAAATAGCAAAAAGAAAGCAGATTGCAACTATCTGCTTTCAAATTGACAATGTGGCGCCATAGCACATCTTTGCCATTCTCATTGTTTCTTTAAGGGTTCGACTTTTCCTTTTCGCTTTCTACAAACATAACGCAGGAGGAAGGCAAAAGGTGACGTCGGGGATGAAATTTGCTTTGCAAAGGTACGCATTTCCCTTCGATTATTTCTCCTTCTTGCCAAAAAATCGTACCTTTGCAGCAGTTAAGTATGTTGCGTTGCCAACGCAACAGACAGAACAAGGAAAAAAGGGAAACGCCCATGAAGAAGGAAACCTTCGAAGCCCAGCGGGCCTTTGCTGGCGAGAAGAAGCCCTCCATGCTTCGCCGCTGCGTGGGGCACGACTACACAGGCCGCCAGATGTACATGATTACGATGGTGACCGAAGGCCGGCGGCCGCTCCTGGGGGAGGTCGCAGGCAGAAGCGATGCCCCCGAGGGCAGTCCGGACCAGCCCCACATCGAGCTTACGGAGCTGGGGCAACGAGTGGCCGACGAGTGGTGGGCAACATCGCAGCACCATCCCGAGATAGAAGTCGTCGCCCTGCAGATGATGCCCGACCACCTGCACGGCATCCTCTTTGTCAAGGAGAAGATGGAAGCGCCCCTCGGCATGGCTCTGCGCGGCTTCAAGCAAAGCTGCAATCGCCACTACCGCGAGCTGGTGCTTGGTGTCCCGTATGTTGCGTTGCCAACGCAACAAACAGGGCCACGCAACCGCCGAGGCGAGGACCGCAGCCACGGTCTGCTCTTTGCCCGAGGCTACAACGACCGCCTCCTGCTCCGCGCCGGCCAACTCGACACATGGTTTCGCTATCTTGCCGACAATCCCCGTCGCCTCTTGATGAAGCGCGAACATCCAGACCTGTTCCGCGTGCAGCGTAACCTGCAAGCCGCCGGCTTCACCTTCTCTGCCATAGGCAACCGCTTCCTGCTCGACCGCCCCGTGCGACTGCAGGTGCAATGCTCACGCCGCCTCACGGAAGAAGAGATACAAGCCAAGGTAGCAGAATGCCTTGCTGCAGCACGGCAGGGCGCGGTGCTCGTCTCGCCTGCCATCTCGCCAGGCGAGAAAGCTGTCATGCGGGCTGCCTTCGACGAAGGCCTGCCGCTTGTTTACCTTCAGGAGAACGGCTTCACCGACCTTGCCAAGCCCGGCGGCAAGCGCATGGAGGCCTGCGCCAGAGGTCAGTTCCTCATCCTTGCCCCGTGGGAGCACCACAACGAGCAGCTCACCATCCGCCGCGGCCAGTGCCTGGCCCTGAACGACATCGCCCGCAGGATATGCGAGGGGAGGTAGGGGTTTAATATCAGCGCCTCACTTGGCGAAGTTCCTCGATGCGAAAGGCAAAGCCATGCGAAGCGCCTGGTGCCAATACTCCCAGTTATGGACGCCGTTGCGGACACGCAGTTCGTCGTGGATGCGGGCCGAACGCATCAGCTGATGCATCCGAATGCTCTGGTCGAAGAGGAAGTCATCGTCGCCGCAGTCGAAGAACCACTTCACGGAGCGCAGCTTCGCCTTCGTGGCATCGTCGGCCTCCTCGACAAAGCGCAGGGCACTGTGCTCCCTAACGGCCTCGCAGACATAGTATCGCTTGTCCTTCTCTTGTCCTGCCCCCACATCATTGCTGCCGTGGTCGAGCCAAGGGCTCATGGCATAGCACGACGAGAACAGCTCCGGGTGCCTCTGGCAATAGACGGTGCTGCCTCCGCCGCCCATCGAGAGACCCATCACAGCGCGGTGCTCCTTGTCGCCCACGGCATGGTACTTCTCTTCAACCTGCGGCATGAACTCCTGGAAGAAGAAGTCCTCGTACGACCACCCCGGCATGTTGAAGTAGCCGTTCCATATGTTGTGGGTATCCGCCCCACCTGCATTGGGCATGACGATGACGACGGGCACACATTCGCCCGTGCCGATGAGTTCATCCACGACGGTCTGCATCTGCCCCTTGTCGCGCCAGGCGCGGAAGTCGTCGCTCAAGCCGTGCAGCAGATAGATGATGGGGAAGCGGCGGCTGCTCGCGTCGAAGCCGTCGGGCAGATAGACATTCAAGGGCACGTCGGCACCAAGTATCTGGCTCTTCACCGTGTCCGTCACGATACGCCCTGCAAGAGAGGGCAGGCTCAGCAGCATGGTGCTCAGCAATAAGAATTGTCGGATAGTCTTCATGTCTTTTCGTTTTATTATTGTATGTTTCCTGTGCAAATTCTCCAGCTCTTGCTGCCCCGAACGTAGCCTTTCACGCGTTTGTGCGATCGGCCTCCTTGCTGTGGCAGATAGACTTTGGCCTTTATACCCTTCGGCAGCTCCACACGCATACGTCCGTCGGCTATGCGAACCGTGACGGGACCTCTGGGCGTCGGCACACGGCACTCTGCACGGCTCAGGCTGCCCGTCCGCGGACGTATCTCGACGACACCGAAGGCCGGAGCCAGCGGCCGTATACCCATCAGGCGGAAGGGGATGATGTTGGCAGGCGCCGCACCCCAGGCGTGGTTCCAGTCCTGATTGGGTTTCCACTTATTGCCCCACGCCTCCATCGTCACGGTGGAACCCTCCCGCATCATGTTCACCCAGCTGCGGTCACTCTGGCTGGTCAGCAAGGCAAGGGCAGCATCGGGCTGGCCGAGGTCGTACAAAGCATCGAGCAGGAACTGAGCCCCGTAGACGCTGCATGCCATGCCGCGCGACACGATGAATTGCGCCACGCTTTCGCGGTATTTCTCAGGCACAAGGCCGAACACTGCGGCGAACATATTCGCATGGAGCGAAGCGTGATTTTCGCCCATTCCATCGGTAAAAATGCCCCTTTCGGTGTCGAGAAAGGCACGGACGAAAACGTCCGTGAAGTTCTTGGCATACATCCTCAGTTCCTCGGCCTCGTTCTTCTTGTCGATTGCCGCGAACATCTCCGCCAGATACTTCACGGCGGCATAATGATAGGCATTGACCACGGCGTTGAAGTCGGTATAGACAAAACCGTCGTCCTCACCGCCCTGACCCTCCGCCAAGCCCAGCGTACCGGAATGAGGCCAATCGACAATATCACGCAGTGGCTCGTTGCGATGAATGGAGCGCAACATGTCGGCTGGCTGCCCGCGACGCGTCGTAATGAGCCCCGTCACGCTGTCGCGGAGCGACATCAACGTGTGGGCATACAATTCATCGGCATAGCGCGAAATCAAGTCTGTGCTGCCGGTGAAGAGATAGTCGTACCAAGCAATCAGCACCATTTGCAGGCACCACTCGGTCGGCCAAGTGGGGTGCTCCATGAGGTAGGCGAAGGTGCGTCGGGCCACGTCGTAGCGGCAGTCCGTGGCATAGTGGCAAAGCTGGTTGATGAGTGCGTCGGCTTCGTAAGGGATGCGTTCGCGGTCGCCGTCCACATAGTAGCCCGAGAAGGAGGTGGCCTTGACGGAGTATTTGCAGAGTTCCCACACGGCATTCAGCACAGTGTCGGAGGAACAAAAATACGCCATTTCATCGTCGAATTTGACATTCACAGCAATACGGATTAAGTCGTCGGCAGAAAGGTCGCCGCAACATCCTTCCACCTCCACATAGCGGAACGGCATCACCTCTCCCACGTCGCTCGGCATACGGATGGCTGTCCCGCTCGTGTTTCGTCCGTCCTTCGGGATGTCTGGATGATAGGTGTGCGTGCCTTCCCTTAGCGGAACGGTGACAAGGCGGTAACGTCGAGAGCCTCCGGGAGACCTATCCACACGGTCGTCGCGGCAGCACTCTCCGAGATGAAGGCGCAGCGTGTCGCCCGAAGAAGCGTTATGCACCGTAATCTCCACCTGCCCGAAAGCAGCCCGGCCGAAGTCGGCAAAGACGTTGCCGTCAGGCTGCACGACAAGCCGCGACGCCGTCTGACGCGTCCGCTGCAACTCCACATCGGGCACCTGAGCCCACAGATTGGGCGTCACTAACAATATGAGAAGAAGCAGTCGGTTCATAGGAATTCCTTTACTGGCGTCATCATCTCCTCTCCAGCCTCGCGTCCCATGGCATAGACATGGCGCATCTTCGCCTCGTCCTGCTCCGTGCGACCGATGGGCAAAGTGTCCTGCGGATAGATGAGCAGGATGTTGCCCTTCCGTTCCTGCTCGGCAAGATAGGAGAGTTCGTCGTTGTACATGAGGTGGCGACGTGACATGGCCCGGACGATGGCCGGATATCGACGCATGAAGAGATGGAAGATCGGCATGAGCTTCGTCCGCTTCTTGAAGAAGCCCTTCGGTTGTGTCAGGATGACGACGTTCCGCTCGAAGCCCTGTCCCTGGAAATAGCGCAAAGGGATGGAATCAGCAATGCCGCCGTCGAGCAAAAACTGCCCGCCGATGGCGACCGGACGCGACACGAGCGGCATAGAGGCGGAGGCACGAATCCAGTCGAGGCCATCGTCGTCCATCTCCTCAATGCGGTGATAAACAGGCTCGCCCGTCTCGGCATCCGTGCAGACCACATGGAACTCCGTCGGGTCGCTTTTGTACGTCTCTCTGTCAAATATGTCAAGCTCGTTGGGCAACGTGTGATAACTGAAGTCGGCACCCACGAGGTCGCCCGTCCGAAGCAGGCTTCGCAGCCCCATGTATCGCGGGTCGTCCTTGAATCGGACATTGTATCGCAGCACACGACCAGGCTGGTGGGACTTGTAGTTACAACCAAACGTAGCACCCGCCGAAACGCCCACAATGCCGTCGAAACGGATGCCATGCTCCATCATGACATCCATCACACCTGCCGAGAACAAGCCTCGCATTCCTCCGCCTTCAAGTACAAGTCCTGTCTTCATCGCTGCAAAGATACAACAAAATTCTTAATTCTTCTTTCTTAATTCTTAATAATTTTCCGTACCTTTGCAGCCGCTATGAAGAACTTTAACGAACTGGGGCTTGCAGAACCGCTCTTGCAAGCCATTGAAGAACTGGGTTACGAGCACCCGATGCCTGTGCAGGAGGAAGTCATCCCCTACCTGCTGAACAACGACACCGACCTTGTCGCCCTGGCACAGACCGGCACAGGAAAGACGGCTGCCTACGGGCTTCCCCTACTCCAACAGTTAGTCCATTCCGACGGACCGACAGTAGTTATACTCAGCCCGACACGCGAGCTATGCCTGCAGATTGCCGACGATTTGGAGGGCTTCAGCAAGTATCTGCCCGAGACGGAAATAGTTGCTGTCTATGGCGGCACAAACATCGAGCCGCAGATTCGTGCTCTGCAACATGGCGTGGACATCATCGTGGCAACACCTGGCCGACTGATGGACTTGATGAATCGCGGCGTGGCAAACCTCTCGAAAGTGCAATACGTCGTGCTCGACGAGGCTGACGAGATGCTGTCAATGGGCTTCCAAGAAGAACTGGACAGCATCCTCGCAGGCATCCCAAGCCAGCATCGCACCTTACTCTTCAGTGCAACAATGAGTCGGGAGATAGAGCGTATCGCACAAAACTACCTGACCGATGCCAAGCAGATTCAGGTGGGCAGTCGCAACGAGGGAGCCGAGAACGTCAACCATATATATTATATGGTACACGCGCGAGACAAATATCTCGCCCTGAAGCGTGTCGTTGATTACTATCCTCGCATCTATGCCATCATCTTCTGCCGCACGCGACTCGAGACGCAAGAGGTGGCTGACAACCTTATACGCGATGGCTACAATGCAGATGCCTTGCATGGCGAGCTGTCCCAGCAGCAGCGTGAACTCACGATGCAGAAGTTCCGCAGGCATCGCATCCAGCTGCTTGTGGCAACCGATGTGGCAGCCCGAGGTCTTGACGTAGATGACTTGACGCACGTCATCAACTACGGTATGCCTGACGATGTGGAGTACTACACGCATCGCTCCGGCAGAACAGGTCGTGCAGGCAAGAAAGGCACAAGCATCTGCATCATCGGCATGCGCGAGAAGAGCAAGATAAAGCATATAGAGAAAGAGATACAGAAGACGTTCGAGCAAGGCACACTTCCCGAGCCGCGCGACATTTGCACCAAGCAACTCTATCACGTCATCGACGATATCGAGCGCATCGAAGTCGATGAGGAAGAGATTGCGCCCTTCATGGAAGAGGTGCAGAAGCGCTGGGAATGGCTCGACAAGACCGACCTCATCAAGCGTGTCCTCTCGCGTGAGTTCGGACGCTTCCTGCAGTACTATGCCAACGCTCCCGAGATAACGCCCCCACAGACCCCCTCTCGCTCCCCCTTAAAGGGGGAGAAACGTGGTGCAAGAGGCTCCCTCCCTTTAAGGGAGGGTCGGGGTGGGTCCGAGGGTTACGTCCGTCTCTTCCTCAATGTTGGCAAGATAGACGGCATGTATGCCAGGGAAATCATCGGCCTCATCAACAAGAATGTGCAAGGCGACAAGGTGGCTGTCGGGCGCATCGACCTGATGAAGAACTTCTCGTTCATCGAAGTAAAACAAGACGACCTGAACCGCGTCATGAAGGGTTTGAAGCATGGCGTAACAGTAAAGGGCAGAAGTGTGGTCTGCGACATAGCAACGGATGCACAGACCCCCTCTGACTCCCCCTCTAAGGGGAGGAAAAAAGAAAACACCTCTTTCAAGGAACAGGAGGTAGCCTCGACTAAGCAATCGTACAGAAAGAAGAAAAGTCTTCCCACAGAGGGGGAGGTCGGGAGAGGGTCCAAGCCGTCTCGCGAAGAGCGGGGCTACACGGCACCGCGCGGCAAGAAGTATTACAAGAAAGAGGACTGGATGAAGTTCCTCCACCCAGACAAGTCCAAGGAGAACGGGCTGAAAGGCGAAATTCCCGACTTTAGCGAAGAGGGCTGGGCCAGGAGGAAACCGAAGAAAAACAAATAGCACCGACCAATGCTCCATAGGGGTGAGGTCAAGGCATTAGCATTCATCGACCGAAGTATTAGCATTCATTGACCGAAGTATTATAGTTCAAAGACAAACCACCTGAATTAAACATTCACACATAACATGAAGAAACTCATTTTCTGCGCTCTCCTATGCGCACTGACATCCTTTTCCCGTGCCGACGAAGGCATGTGGATGCTGAATCGTATCGACGAGAAAACGGCTGCAGCCATGAAAAGCCTTGGTCTCGAACTCACACCCGACCAACTCTACAGTACCGAACATGCCAGCCTCAAGGACTGCGTAGTGGACTTCGGCGACTTCTGCTCAGGCGTTGTCGTGAGCCAAGACGGACTGGTCTTCACCAATCACCATTGCGGTTACGGCGCCATCCAAAGCCTCTCCACGCCTGAGGACGACATCCTGACGAACGGTTTCGTGGCCTACAAACGCAAAATGGAACGCCCCGTCGATGGCCTGTTCGTGAAGTTCCTGCAGCGCACGGAAGAATGTACGGAGCGCATCATGCAGGCACTTGGCGAGGTTTACGAGGCGCATCCCGACAAATCGAAGGCCGAGCTCAGCAAGCAATACACGGACAGCATCATGGGTGCCGTGGAGAAGGAGCTGCAGGAAGCCAACCCGGGACTTGAATGCCTGGTGAAACGCTACTATAGCAGCAACGCCTTCTACGCCAGCTTCTACAAGATCTATCGCGACATCCGACTCGTCTTCACCGCAACAGAGACGCTCGGCAAGTTCGGCGGCGACACCGACAACTGGATGTGGCCCCGCCAGACCTGCGACTTCAGCGTGTTCCGCATCTACGCCGACAAGAACGGCGAACCTGCTGACTACGACAAGAAGAACGTTCCTCTGCGCTGCAAGAACTACGCCCGCATCGCCCGAGACGGCTTCCAGAACGGCGACTTCTGCATGACGGTGGGCTACCCGGGAAGCACCAGCCGATACCTCAGCTCATGGGGAATCGACGAACGCGTCAACGCTATCAATGTCAGCACAATACAGGTCAGAGGCAAGAAACAAGAGGTGTGGAAGCGCTTCATGGACGCCGACCGAGCCGTCGGCATCAAGTACGCCAGCAAATGGGCCAGCAGCAGTAACTACTGGAAGAACAGTATCGGCATGAACAAAGCCATAGCCGACCTCGAAGTCATCAAGCAGAAACAGCAGCTCGAGGACAAAGTCAGACAATGGTACGGCAGCCGAGCCGACCTCTCCGAACGCTTCGGCGAGATGTTCCAAAAGCTTGAAGAGGCCTACGGAAAGCGTCGCGACGATGTCTTCGCCGCAGGTTTCTTCCGCGAGACCTTCATGCGAGGCATCGAAATCTACCGCGTCGCCAACATGATTAACTCGATGCCCCAGGACGCCGACAGCACCGAGGCAGCTCAGGTACGCAGCCGCATGGAGTCCTTCTTCAAGGATTATGACGCCAAGCTCGACGAGGCCACGATGATTGCTCTGCTGAGAAACTACCGCAAGCAAGTGCCTGACAAAGACTACTGGCCCGATTGCTACAACACCATCGACAGCCTGTATGGGGGCGACGAGGCTGCCTACGCACACGATGTCTTCAGCCGAACCATCTGCCTCGACCCGTCGGCTGTGGACAAAGTACTTGCCGACAGCACCCTGCGCACTTCGGACCCCGGACTGCTTTATGCAGACGGGATCCCCACGAAGTTCCAGGAGATAAGTGGCAGCAGCAGCAATGCTTCTACCATCATCGACTATAACGAGCATCTCCTGACGCAGGCACTCCTCGAGATGGACCAGGAGACGCCACACTACAGCGACGCCAACTTCACCATGCGCCTCTCATATGGTTACATCCAAGACTACACTGCCGGAGGCACACACCATCAGTATTACACCAATGCCCAGAGCCTGCTCGACAAGGCCGCAAAGCAGGGAGAGATAGAAGACTACAAACTGGAGGACGACATCGTCAGCCTGCTGCAGAAAGGTGATTGGGGACCATACGCCGACCCGACTACTGGCGACATGCACCTCTGCTTCCTCTCCAACAATGACATCACAGGAGGCAACTCCGGCTCGCCCATGTTCAACGGCAAAGGCGAACTGCTGGGCCTGGCCTTCGACGGCAACTGGGAAGCCATGTCGGGCGACATCTCGTTCGACAGCAATCTGCAGCGATGCATCGGAGTCGATGTCCGCTTTGTCCTCTTCGTTATAGACAAATGGGGAAAAGCCAAGAAGCTTATTAAAGAGCTTAAGCCGTAAGTCACCCGCGACTTACAGCTTATTGCCATATGCCAAATCGCCCGCGTCGCCAAGACCCGGCACAATGTAGCTGTGCTCATTGAGGACGGGGTCGATGGCAGCGCACCAGAGTTCCACTTCTTCATACTCGCCCAAGCTCTGCCGTATGTGTTCGACGCCTTCCTCGCTGGCAATGACGCTCACCAGAATAGCCCGACGCGGCCTTCCATTCTTGAGAAGAGCAAACAGCCCCAGCTCCAGACTGTAACCCTTTGCCAGCATAGGGTCGACGATGATGAGCGTCTTGCCGGTCAAATCGGGCGACGCCATGTACTCCACATTCACGCCCACCTTGCTGCATTCCTTGTCTTTATAGTAGCGGAAGGCACTCACAAAACCGTTCTCCGCCCTGTCGAAAACATTAAGGAAGCCCTGGTGGAAGGGCAGTCCGGCACGAAAGATGGTGGCAAGCACAATGTCCTCCGAGAGGCTTTGACACTTGCACTCGGCCAACGGCGTCTGCACCGTCGTCTCCTTATAACTGAGGTCTTTGCTTATCTCGAATGCCATCATCTCCCCGATTCGCTCCAGATTCCGACGGAAGCGCATGCGGTCTTGCTGAATTTGAACATCCCTGAGTTCACTCACATACTGGTTCAAAACGCTCGGCGTTTCGCTCATGTTAACTACTTTCATGTCTATTGACTTTTTGCATTCTTGCCCACAAAGATATGAAATTGATGCATAAATGCAAAGTTTGCTTTGCAAAAAAGCACGCAAAACGAAAACTTTAAACTCTAAACTCTAAACTTTCAACTTTATTTCGTATCTTTGCAGCCGTTTAAGAGACAACAAAGCATAAGTACAAACACAAAGAAGTATAACCATAAAATCATCAACACAATGGCAACATTAGACTTGACAAAGTACGGCATCACCGGTAGCACCGTGATTGCCCACAATCCTTCCTACGAGTTTCTCTTCGAGGAGGAGACAAAGGCTGGCCTGACTGGTTTCGACAAGGGACAGAACACAGAACTGGGCGCAGTAAACGTAATGACAGGTATCTACACCGGTCGTAGCCCCAAGGACAAGTACATCGTAATGGACGAAAAGTCGAAGAACACCGTATGGTGGACTTCCGAGGAGTACAAGAACGACAACCACCCCATGAGCGAAGAAGTATGGGCAAAGGTTAAGGCTCTCGCAATCAAGGAGCTCTGCAACAAGAACCTGTACGTCGTCGACGCTTTCTGCGGTGCAAACGAAGGCACACGTCTGGCCGTCCGCTTCATCGTTGAAGTAGCATGGCAGGCACACTTCGTGAAGAATATGTTCATTCAGCCCACAGCTGAGGAGCTGGAAAAGTTCGAGCCCAACTTCGTCATCTACAATGCCAGCAAGGCAAAGGTGGAGAACTACAAGGAGCTTGGCCTCAACAGCGAAACTTGCGTTGCATTCAACGTCACAAGTCGCGAACAGTGCATCATCAACACATGGTACGGCGGCGAAATGAAGAAGGGCATGTTCTCCATGCAGAACTACTACCTGCCCCTCGATGGCATCGCCAGCATGCACTGCTCAGCCAACACCGACATGCAGGGCAAGAACACAGCCATCTTCTTTGGTCTCAGCGGTACAGGCAAGACAACTCTCTCCACCGACCCGAAACGTCTCCTCATCGGCGACGACGAGCACGGATGGGACGATGAGGGCGTCTTCAACCTCGAAGGCGGTTGCTACGCCAAGGTCATCAACCTCTCTAAGGAGAACGAACCCGACATCTACGGCGCCATCAAGCGTAACGCTCTCCTCGAGAACGTAACAGTTGATGCCAACGGCAAGATTGACTTCGCCGACAAGAGCGTGACAGAGAACACACGTGTAAGCTATCCCATCGAGCACATCGAGAAGATTGCCAAGAAGGTCAACGGCAAGAGCGCAGGCCCAGACGCAAAGAACGTCATCTTCCTCAGCGCAGATGCATTCGGCGTACTGCCCCCCGTCAGCATCCTCACTCCTGAGCAGACCAAGTACTACTTCCTCTCTGGCTTCACAGCAAAGCTGGCAGGCACAGAGCGCGGCATCACAGAGCCCACTCCCACATTCTCGGCTTGCTTCGGCCAGGCATTCCTCGAGCTGCATCCCACAAAGTATGCCGAGGAGCTCGTCAAAAAGATGGAGAAGAGCGGCGCTAAGGCTTACCTCGTCAACACAGGCTGGAACGGTACAGGCAAGCGCATCTCAATCCCCGACACACGTGGCATCATCGACGCCATCCTCGACGGCAGCATCCTGAAGGCTCCTACAAAGAAGATTCCTTTCTTCGACTTCGAAGTGCCCACAGCTCTGCCCAACGTAAATCCCGCCATTCTTGATCCTCGCGACACCTACGCAGAGGCAAGCCAGTGGGAAGAGAAGGCAAAGGACCTCGCCGCACGCTTCATCAAGAACTTCAAGAAGTACGAAGGCAACGAAACCGGCAAGGCTCTCGTCGCTGCAGGTCCAAAGCTGTAAGGAATTAAAGCGAAGGGCCAGCAGCAACGAACACCTTTGTTCGTAGCTGCAGGTCCGAAGCTGTAAGGAAAGTTCTCCAGAGAAGTTCGAGAAGTTCTCCAGAGAAGTTTGGAAAGTTCTCCAGAGAAGTTTGAGAAGTTCTCTGAAGATATAAAAAAGAAGGGTGCATCTTTTCGCCAAGCACGGCGAGAGGATGCACCCTTTACATTATTATATATAATACGCGCAGGCGTATGATATGAATTGACTACTGGAAGAACGAGAAGTTGACGCTGCCGTAGCTGCGGTGCTCGACGAAGCGGGGATGCTGGGAGAAGTCGTTTGTCTTGCCATGCTCCAGCACGAAGAGACCATCCTCCTTGAGCAGGTTGCGGCTCAGAACGATGTCGGGCAGTTCGGGAAGCTGCGGCAGGGCGTATGGCGGGTCGGCAAAGATGAAGTCGAACTGCTCGCGGCACTTTGCCAGATACTGGAAGACATCACCACGGACGGGCAGAGCCGCAGTGTCCTGAAGCTTGTCGAGGAACTGCTTGATAAGGCGATGATGACGCCCGTCGAGTTCTATGCTGATGACGCGCCCGCAGCCTCGGCTGACGAGTTCCAACGTGATGCTTCCCGTACCGGAAAAGAGGTCGAGGGCCGTCGGAGCGTCGTCGAAGTCGATGTAAGCCTGCAGGACATTGAAGAGATTCTCCTTCGCGAAGTCCGTCGTCGGACGGGCCGAGAACGAGCGCGGCACATCGAAGTGCCTGCCTTTGTATTTGCCTGTGATGATTCTCATAGCCTCTCCTATATCCTCCCCTAAAGGGGAAGGACTTCATTCTTAGTCAATGTTAAGTATATACTCCGCTAAGGTTTTCTTCAGTTCCTTCGATGCGCCTTCCAGATGGAGGGCATCCTTCTGCTGATGCAACTCGAGGGCTTTCCAGATGCCGAGCAACAGGAAGGTCCGGTCGTTGTCGTTCGAGGCATCTTGCGACGCTGCATATTGCAACTTGCCTCGGCGGAAGACGGCGATGAAGAAGCGCTGCTCGTCGAGACGGACATAGACATCTCGCTGCTCCACATCTTCCGGTGCAGGACGTTTCTCTTGCTGAGCGGCAAACAGCTCCAGCTGTCTGGCATCGCCACAGCAGACTTTGACGTCGGGATAACACTCCTGCACGATGCGAAGGATGTCGCCATCGAGGCGGAATATCATCACGGCCTCGAGCGACGAAAGTATCTGATACTGCATGTCGGCCACGCTTGCCTGCTGATTTGGGAAGCAGAGGCGATAGAAGGCAAGCATGTCGCTCTTGTTGAAGTGCTCGATGGGAACGATGGTCGACTGGCCTTCGACGACGAGCTCCGAGCTCTGGAAGCGGTAGTCCATCAGGTAAGGTTTCTGCAAGGCCTGCCTCAGGACGTCGGACGCTGCAGCCTGCTGGGAGACGGGAAAGCGGTCGGTCTGTACTACGGAACCGTCGAGGCCGTTCAGTACAGAAAAAGAAAATCCATCCGCCCCTAAGCGGATGGATAGTCTGTAGCTTGTCAGAGAATTACTCCCAGTTGCCAGCATTGTTGTTCCAATTGTTGCCGGCATCGCCAATCTTCAGGCCGGGATATGCGCCCTTGGCGTTAGCTTCTTCGTTACGATTGTAGATGAGGCGGTCGCCAGCCTTGCCCATTCCCTTGAGGAAACTGCTGTCGGGAGCGTTGCACTCCATGACCTGGATGATGGTGCCCGAGCGTGTGGTGTTGGGACAAGCGATGATTTCGAATGTGTCGCCCTGAGAGTAGGGGATGTAGCACAAGGAGTCGGCTACGAAGCCCTCGTAGTTGTAGAGGGAGTCCTGCAGCGAAACCCAGATGGTGTCGCGCTTGAAGTTTTGCAGGCCATTGGCAGCGATGGCAGCGGCATCCCCGCTGTTGACGATGGCGGCAGCCTTGCTTTCGGTCAGGCCCTTGTTCATCTGGTCCTCGGTCAGCACGCCTTGCTTCATGACGACAGGCAGTTTGCCTTCCTTGACGAACTTGATGAGTTCCGACCAGTCAGCGCAATAGACGCCGTCGTGCTGAGCCTTCCATGCTTCCTCTGCACTGCGGATTTCCATAAGGCGAGCCTTTACAACATTCTCTCTGGCTGCGACTGTAGCGTCGAAGTCCTCGGTATCCTTGATGCTGCGCCAGCAGATGAAGAGCAAGCCGGCCACACAGATACCTAAAATAAGATTTATTACCTTTTTCATACGATATATGTAATTTATTTTGTAAATTCGCATCGCAAAAGTAAAAATAATTATTCACATAACCACCAAAAAGACGTTTTTTTTGTAAAAGAATGGCAATAAGTGAAGATTTAGGTGCCCTAATCAGGGAGAACTTCGACCATAATCCGACGAAAGAGCAGGAAAAAGCAATCTTTTTGCTTGCCGACTTCTTGCTTTCAAGAGTGCGGGATTCGGTTTTCCTGCTGAAAGGTTATGCCGGCACAGGCAAGACGTCCCTGCTGGCAGCACTGGTGCGTACGCTCGGGCAGCTGCAGCAAAGGGTCATGTTGCTTGCCCCGACCGGCCGCGCGGCCAAGGTCTTGTCGTCCTACGCAGGCGTGCCCGCGTTTACGATACATAGGAAAATCTACCGGCAGAAGTCTATCACGGACATGGATGTCTTCCAGAACGACGTGAACCTCAGGCAGGACACGCTGTTCATCGTCGATGAAGCGTCGATGATAGCAAACGGCAGTCACGAGAGCACCATCTTCGGGAGCGGCCGCTTGCTGGACGACTTGATGCACTACGTCTACTCGTGCGAGGGTTGCCGCCTCATTCTGGTGGGGGACACGGCACAGCTTCCGCCAGTGGGCGAGCAGGACAGTCCTGCCCTGAGCCGCACGATGCTGGAGGGCTACGGAATGGAGGTGACGGAGCTGCAGATGACCCAGGTCGTGCGTCAGCTCGAGGAGTCCGGCATCCTTTGGAACGCCACGATGCTCCGCCAACTCATCCAGGACGACGAGATGTCTGCTTTCCCCAAGCTCAGGGGCAAGAGCTTCCCCGACGTCAAAGCACTCCCGGGCGACGAACTCATCGAGGCGCTCGAGCAGAGTTACCGTAAGTACGGCACCGACGGAACCATCGTCGTGACCCGAAGCAACAAGCGTGCCAATATATATAATAATGGTATCAGGAGCCGCATCCTCGACCTGGAAGAGGAACTTTCGAGCGGCGACTTGATTATGGTGGCGAAGAATAATTACTATTGGACGGACCCCCCAACCCCCTTTAGGGGGAGTCCCCATTCGGCAAGGGGTGGTCAGGAACTCCCAAAAAGGGATGAGGGAAGTCCCAATTCAGCAGGGGGCGGCCAAGAACTCCCCCTAAAGGGGGATGGGGGGTCCTCCTTCATCGCCAACGGCGACGTGGCGGTGGTGCGACGCATCAGGAACGAGAGGTCGTTCTACGGCTTCCGCTTCGCCGACGCCACCGTGCAGTTTCCCGACTTCGACAATCAGGAGATGGACGTCACCGTCCTGCTCGACACGCTGCAGAGCGAAGCGCCGGCCCTCACCCGGCAGCAGCAGGAAGCGCTCTTCCAGGGCGTCTGGGACGACTATCCCGAGCTGACGAACCGACGCGACCGCATGAAACGTCTGCGCCAGGACCCCTACTACAACGCCCTGCAAATCAAGTATGCCTATGCCGTCACCTGCCACAAGGCGCAGGGCGGACAGTGGGAGCACGTCTACATCGACCAGGGATACGTCACCGAGGAGATGCTCTCGCCCGACTACTTCCGCTGGCTCTACACTGCCATCACACGTGCCACCGAACAGGTCTATCTCGTCAACTGGCCCGACTCGGCACTCTCCGACGCCTGACCAGACAGGGCTCGTCGCAAAATTTGACACGCCAAGTTGATTGCACGGTCGCGATGCTGCAATTGCACGGTCGCGATGCTGCAATTGCACGGTCGCGATGCTGCAATAAACTCCCCCTGCCATATCGGATGACACATCCTGCCGGAAGCGTTCGTAAAATGTCGTTTCCTAACAAATTAAGGCAAAAAAAACAGCACTTTCGTTAGGAGATTAAAGATTTTTAACTATCTTTGTACGCAGAACATATCGTAAATCACATAATGACTATACTCGTCACAGGAGCAAACGGCCAACTGGGCAACGAAATGCGCATCGTTGCAAAGGACTCGGCCGACCACTATATTTTCACCGACGTCACAGAGCAGGAGGGTGTGGAAACCACGTTTCTGGACATCACCGACCTCGAAGCTATCCGTGCGATGGTGAGGGAGAACGACGTCCGTGCCATCGTGAACTGTGCTGCGTGGACTAATGTCGACGCAGCCGAGGCGCCCGAAAACCGTGCAATCGTAGAGAAGCTCAATGCCGAAGCCCCCGAGAACCTGGCTCGCGCCATGAAGGAGGTGGGCGGCTGGCTCGTGCAGATATCGACCGACTACGTCTTCGGCAAAGAGCCTTACAACACGCCTTGCCAGCCCGACCAGCAGGGCACGCCCACCGGCATCTATGGCCTGACGAAGAAGATGGGCGAGGAGCGAATAATGAGGACCCTCTCTAACTCCCCCTTAAAGGGGGAGAATACAGGTGAGAGGAACTCAGGGCAGGAAGCCTCCCCTTTAAGGGGAGGTTTGGAAGGGTCCGGTGGCTTCATCATCATCCGCACGGCATGGCTCTACAGCGAATACGGTAAGAACTTCTGCAAGACGATGCTCAACCTCACGGCCACTAAGCCGCAGCTGAAGGTTGTCTTCGATCAGTGCGGCACTCCGACGTATGCCCTCGACCTGGCCAAAGCCATTCAGGTCATCCTCCGGAAGCCCGTCCAGGGTATCTACCACTACTCCAACGAAGGCGTCTGCTCGTGGTACGACTTCACGCAGATGATAGCCCGCATTGCCGGACACAAGGACTGCGACGTGCAGCCCTGCCGTTCCTCGGAATATCCCAGTCCCGTCGTGCGTCCCGCCTACTCCGTCCTCGACAAACGCAGCATCCGGGAGACCTTCGGCATCAAGGTGCCGTACTGGGTGGACTCGCTGGAAACCTGCATTAAGAACATTATTGACCATTGAACATTATGGAAGTAATCAAGACCACAATACAAGGCCCGCTCATCATAGAGCCGCGCATCTTCAGAGATGCCCGCGGGTACTTCTTCGAATCCTTCTCGCAGAGGGAGTTCGAGGAGAAAGTAGGTCCCATCCGTTTCGTACAGGACAACGAGAGTATGTCGCAGTATGGCGTGATGCGGGGACTGCATTTCCAGCGTCCGCCCTTCACGCAGAGCAAGCTCGTGCGCTGCGTCAGGGGAGCCGTCCTCGACGTGGCCGTCGACATCCGCAAAGGCTCTCCCACCTACGGACAGCACGTTGCCGTGGAACTCACGGAAGACAACCACCGCCAGTTCTTCATTCCGAAAGGCTTCGCCCACGGTTTCGCCGTGCTGAGCGAGACAGCCGTCTTCCAGTACAAATGCGATGAGTTCTACCACCCGGAGGCCGACGACGGCATCGCCATAACAGACCAAAGCCTCGGCATCGACTGGCGAATCCCTACGGAGAAGGCCATCCTGAGCGAAAAAGACACCAAGCATCTTAACCTAAAAGACTTTCAGAGTCCGTTCACAGACCGTTAGACGAGAATGCTTACACAATACAAAAATATATGAAACCACGAATTGCACGAATTACACAAATGGGCTACGCCCTCAACGAATGGCAAGGAAAAATTCGTGTAATTCGAGCAATTCGTAGTTAAAAAAGACAATAAATCAGTAACATTAAAGTAGATAATTATGGGTTTGAACATTGTCATCACAGGCGGAGCGGGTTTTATCGGAAGCCACGTCGTGCGCCTCTTCGTCAATAAGTACCCTGAGTACAAGATTATCAACCTCGACAAGCTGACCTACGCAGGCAACCTCGCCAACCTGAAGGACGTAGAGGACAAGCCCAACTACAAGTTCGTCAAGATGGACATCTGCGACTTCGACGCCTTCTACAAACTGATGCAGGACGAGAAGATCGACGGCATCATCCACCTCGCAGCAGAGAGCCACGTGGACCGCTCCATAAAGGACCCCTTCACATTCGCTCGTACGAACGTCATGGGCACACTCTCCCTCCTCCAGGCCGCCAAGCTTTATTGGGAAAGCCTGCCAGAGAAGTACGAAGGCAAGCGCTTCTACCACATCTCGACCGACGAGGTGTATGGGGCCTTGGAAATGACCAATCCCGAAGGCATCAAACCACCTTTCACCACGACAGCCAGCTCGTCGGAGCATCATCTGGCATACGGCAAGGACTTCTTCTACGAGACGACGAAGTACCAGCCCCACAGTCCGTACTCCGCTTCGAAAGCCTCCAGCGACCACTTCGTCCGCGCCTTCCACGACACATACGGCATGCCGACCATCGTCACGAACTGCTCCAACAACTACGGCCCCTATCAGTTCCCCGAAAAGCTCATCCCCCTTTTCATCAACAACATACGCCACCGCAAGCCCCTCCCCGTATATGGTAAGGGCGAGAACGTGCGCGACTGGCTCTACGTCGAGGACCACGCCCGAGCTATCGACACCATCTTCCACCACGGAACCATCGCCGAGACGTACAACATAGGCGGTTTCAACGAGTGGAAGAACATCGACATCATCAAGACGGTCATCAAGACAGTGGACCGACTCCTGGGCCGCCCAGAAGGAGCCGACATGGACCTCATCACCTACGTCACTGATCGTCTGGGCCACGACGCACGCTATGCCATCGACTCCACAAAGTTGCAGAAGGAACTGGGCTGGGAGCCGTCGCTCCAGTTCGAAGAGGGCATAGAGAAGACCGTCAAGTGGTACCTCGAGAACGAGCAGTGGATGGACAACATCACAAGCGGCGACTACGAGAAGTACTACGACGACATGTACAAGAACAGATAGGCAGAACCGATGTTCATCACTTCCCATTTCAATCCCAAAGGCCTGCGGCTTCAGCTGGTGTTGTTCCTGACAACAGCTTTAGCTCTGTGTACTCCCGCGTTTGGAGGCAAGAAGGATGTCATTATCACCATCGCGGTGGCAGGTGTCTTGCTTGCCATTGCCGCCTGCATTTGGGCTTTCCTGTTGAAGACAATCACAGTCATGGATCAGGAATTGGAAGTGAAACATACCTGTCTGCCCTTCCTGAAGCGTTACTATCGGCTGGCAGAATTCGACTCCTTTATTATAGAAGAAGAAGGAATCCACGAGACGTTCTGCCTGCTCATCCAAGGGAAGCGGGCCGTCAAGCTGTCTTCAAAAATCTATAAGAACTATGCGGAGCTGAAGGAAGCGCTTTCGGTGGTCGGCCTTAAGGAATGGGGAACGGATGCCAATCGGGCAGTCGATTCGGTGTTTGCCAAGAGCCATCTCGCCGCCACCGTCGTTCTGTTCCTCCTCGTCTTGCTCTTTGTTGCCATTCCCATCATTGAGTATATCGAAGACGGACAAGTGACGATAAAGTCTTATTTCCTCTTGCTGATAGGCGGACTGATGTTTGTCCCCCTCTTCCTTTACGCGCTCTCCTGCTGCAAACGCCTCACCATTTGGCGCAGACATCTGGAGGCAAAGAGCATGCTGACCCCGTGGAAGACGGACGACTACCCGCTCGACGACTTCGACTTCGCCTTGGAGGTCGTCACCCCCTCGCAGTTCCAGGACGAGAAATCGCTGTGGCTTGTCCGCGACAACAGGCTGGCTCTGAGCATTCCCCAAAACGTCTATGCGAACTACGACGTGTTGGAACACGCCATCGGCATCGAGCCGTACGACACCATACAGATGAGCTACCTCAAGAAGCTGAGGTACCATTTAGGAAAAGCAATCGGATAAACAACAAAATAATAACATAAACAACATTTAAAAACTATGAAGAATCATTTTCAGACAAGAGTGAAAGCATTGCTCGCAGCAGCATTGTTCACAACCGCATTCTCGGCTTCTGCCCAGGAGACTCCGGAGAACTATGTCCCCTACCCCTATGCCTTCATCGGGCTGCAAGGCGGCGGGCAGGTAACGTTCGGCAATTGTAACAACTGGGAGCTTGTGACTCCCACGGCAAGCGTCAGCGTAGGTGTACACTTCACGCCCGTCATCGGTGCCCGCGTACATGTCAACGGCATCTGGAACAAAGGTGGCGTACGCATCGACGGCTTTGACCATAAGTTCAAGTACAAGTACGCAACGACCGACCTGGATGTCATGCTGAACCTGGTCAACCTCATTGCCAAAGGGAACTATCATCCCGTGAACGTCTACCTCATCGGTGGCGTGGGCCTCAACTATGCATGGGACACCAAAGAGAACCCCAACCTGTATCAGTACATCTCGTCGGGAGACAGAAGGAGCCGCCTAAGCCATAACTACCGCGTGGGCACAATGCTCGACGTCAACGTGGCTCGCAACTGGAGCGTCAACCTCGAAGTGGATGCCAACAGCCTGAGCGACCGTTACAACTGCCTCACCAATGGCCATGACGACTGGCAGCTCACTGCTCAGCTGGGCGTGACATACAAGTTCGGCGTACGCCGCAAGATTAAGGACACACGCGCCTCAGAGATAATCGAGACGCCTGTCATCACTACCGGACAGACCGAGACGACTGCTGCCCAGACGGTGGTAGAGGAAGAGAAGCCCGTAGTGCCCGAGGCTCCCAAGCCACAGCCTAAGGCAAAGGAAAAGACTGACACCTCCATCTTCTTCAAGATAGCCAGCTCTGCCATCCAGCCCACAGAACAGGCCAAGCTCGCCACCATCGCCCAGTGGATCAAGTCGCACCCCGAGGCTAAGGTCACCATCACGGGCTATGCCGACAAGGGAACCGGCTCAGCATCCATCAACGCACGCTATGCCAAGCAGCGTGCCGAAGCTGTGCAGAAAGCGCTCACCGACAAGTATGGCATCGCAGCAAGCCGTATCAGCGTCGACTCCAAGGGCGACACCATACAGCCCTTCACCGACAACGACAGCAACCGCGTCACTATCGTGATAGCCGAAGAATAGACGCCAGCCCACATGGCACGACAAGGGATGGCCCGTCCCAACACAAGGAGCGGGCCACCCCTCACATAAGCCCTCGCACTGGCTCCATAGTTCCTCTGGCAAAGTATTACTAATGCATCGGCCAAAGTATTACTAATGCATCAGCCAAAGTATTACTAATGCATCAGGCCAGGCATACAGACACATCACTTCAACACTGCGTTTCACCGCAAGGAAAACCTCACTTCCGACGCACCATGCAACGAGTCAAGACCTTCCTCAGCAGAGTCCTGAAAGCCCTCATCCGGCCTAGGAACATAGCCACCACGGCTGTCGCCTTCCTGTTCATCCACCTCATCCAGGTCGTCGCCTTCAACACCGATGCCCTCAACCCGGTGGCCCGGGCTTTCCAAGGATTCTCCACGACCGACATCTTCTACGACATGATGCTGTCTGCTCCGGCAGACACCAGCGACGCCATCGTCATCGTAGACATCACAAAGCTGCATAATCGCGACTCCATAGCACTCGCCCTCGAAGAGGTGGATGCATTGGAGCCAGCCGCCATCGACATCGACGTGGTCTTCGAATACCCGAAAGAGCCAGTCGGAGACCTGCATCTCGTCGGCGTGGCAGCTACTCTCTCCAACGCCGTCTTCTCCTTCAAGATGATGGACCCGGACCGCGAGCGCAAGGAGTTCACGCGCCAAGTGCACTCCTTCTTCGCTCAAGAACTCGGACTGAACGAAGGCTTCGTCAACGTGGACCGCAGCATGACGCGCAACATACCGCTCTGTCTCGAGATGCAAGGCAAAGCATACCCCTCCGTCATCGCACGGATGATGGAAGTACTGCAAGGCGAACCATTCGACTACCAGAACCATAAGAGCGAACCCATCGACTACGAGCCCACCGTCTTCCGCGTCATTCCCTTCGACTCCATACAGCAAAACGCACGGTACATCACCGGTAAGATTGTCATGTTCGGAGGTGCCTACGAGAGCATCGACATGCTCTACACACCCATCGGGCAGAAGCACGGAATAGAAGTGCTATGCTATGCCCTGAAGACCATGCTCGAGAAGAAGCAGCAGACCAACTGCACCGGATGGTTGTATTGGCTGATTACCCTGCTCATCGCACACTTCGCCGTCTGCTGCATCATGGCATACCGTGGCTGCATCGGCAGGAAAAAGGAAACGCTCGAAAAGCAACCGGCCAAAGCCATTGGCTCTCTCAAAGGCATAGCAATCGACGTCCTCAGCACCACCTTCTTCGTCTCCATGGTCGTATTCCTCATTATGGTTGCATACATGATTGTAGGTTACGTCCTGTTCGACACGCAGCGCATCAACTTCGACCTCACCCCCACCCTCTCGGTGATGGCATTGTCCATCATCGCCAATGAATTTGTCCACATAGCAATCAAACACTCGCATAATATAATAAGGTATAAAGGCAAAACAAACTCAAACACATGAAACTCCACACCGTTCTACTTTCCCTGATGCTCAGCATCGCGGCAGGCACATTCGCACAGACAGCAACGCAAACCTACCTCGTAGGCGAAGTAAGCAAGTCCGTCATCCTGTATCAGGGCAACAAGAAGCTGGCCGTCACCCCGGGCGACGTCCTGCCACTTGGCGCAATGCTCACCATTCCCGAGAAGGGACGACTCGTCGTCTACGACGAAGGCAAGCTCCGCCAGTACACCATCCTGCAGGCAGGCACACGCACCCTCGCCGAGTTCCTCAACGGCAGCCGCAAGAAGTCAGTGCCCAAGGTAGCCTTCGAAGGCATCATCAAACTCATCACCGCAGGCGATGAACTGCCCGGCGCATACGCCACAATAGACCGCGAGATACACTCCGACTCTACCTCTTGTACCGCACCAGCCGATTCTCTCTCGGCAACAAAAGAACAGAAATGAAGCGCCTCGCATCATGCCTGCTCCTGCTCCTCATCTCTTGCTCCGCCCTCACAGCACAAGAACTGACAGGGGAGATGAGGAAGCTGGCAGACGACCTTTATGATGCCGTCAACAAGGGACAGCACGACAAGGCCGATGCCTTGGCAGACAGCTATCTGGCTCTCTGCACAAGCGACGGCCTGCGCGTCGGGGCGTATTATGCCGAGGCTAAGCATGTCAAAGCCCACACAGCCGCAGCCAAAGGTGACTATCCGCTGGCACAGCAGGTCATGGACGAAGTCATCGCTGCACGACTCGATGCACGCACCGCCCGCAACGACGACAGGATAGGCGACGCATACTTCGACAGAGGTACCTACCACTTCCGGCAGCAGAACACCGACCAGGCTATTGCCGACCTCAAGGCCGCCGCTGACGCCTACAAGAAAGCACGCAAGGACAATAAATATGCCACTGCACTCTGCCAGGCAGCACAATACTACAAGTTCCGCGGAGCACCCGGTGACGCGGAACAGGAAGCAATTTGCTACGAGCAAGCTTTCCCAAACGTCGAGAAAGGCACGGCTGAATACCTCTCCGTGGCAGCATGGATGATAACCTCATACAATGAGCAGGGGAAATACGACAAGGCAAGCAAACTGGGCAACCAACTGAAGAAGACGGCAAAAAAAGTCTTCGAGAAGCAACCCATCCGCTATGCCGACTTCCTGCTCTCTGCATCCGTGGCTGAAGCTAACACCAAACAATATGCCCAAGCCCTCGCCTATGCCGACGAAGCATTCACCATCTACGAGGAGACGGGGAACACCGCCGGGCACAACTATGCCATACTCCTCAAGAACACTGCCGACTGCCACTTCCATCTTCAGCACTACCAGAAGGCACTTTCTTTCTACGAGAAGGCCAGGCCTCTTCTCCTGAATGTTGAAGGCGAAGGAGGCAAGGTCTATCAGAGCTGCTTCCAACAACTCATCGCGACAAATGCCAGGCTGGGACGTACGGACTTGGCACAGGAATACTCGCAGCAGCAGCAAGAGCAACTCTTCTCTGGCGTTAACGATACCACGACCCTTGGCTTTGCCAACACCCTTGCAACACAGGCACAGATGCAGGCCGATATGGGTAACTTCCACGAGGCAGCCAGCTGGGGCGAAAGGGCCTTGCGCAGATATGAGGCTCGCGGCGACTCTCTTCAGCAGGCTCTCATGCTCTACACCCTGAGCAACTACTACACTCACCTCAACCAGCAGGAGCGGGCTGACAGCCTCATCAAGCTCACCCTGCAGCTCAGCCACAGGCGAGGCTTCGTACAGACAGAGGCCGATGCGCTGCATCAACAAGCCGTCTCGTTCTACAAGAAGAAGCAATACAGCCAGGCCGACGAGGTATGCCGGCAGGCTCTTTCGCTCCTCAGCAAGGCCAACATGGCTTCCTCTACAGCCTACGCCAGCATCTTGTGCGACCGGGCTCTCTTCCAAAGCACGCTCGACAGCCTCGATGCTGCCATCAGACTCACGCACGAGGCACTCGACCTCCAGACGAGCATCCTCGGCCCTGAACATGGCGACAACGTAATGCTCTTATTCAACCTGGCCATCTATCATCACCGTCTCGGACAGATGGACAGCGTGGCTCACTACTATCACCAGGCCATCACGCTGCAGACACAACTGGTGCGCAATAATTTCTCCTTCCAGTCATCCAGGCAACGCGAACACTTTTGGCAACGCAAAAACTACCTCTACCAGACAGCACCCCTGCTGGCCACCTCCCCCGACAAGGCTTCGCCGCTGCTCCTGACTGATATATACAATGCACAACTCTTCACGAAAGGCATCCTGCTCAACAGCGAGATTGACTTCCGAAGAATTCTACAGAAGTCAGCCGACAAGGATGTGCTGAAGCAATACGACGAACTAAAGGCCAAGCATGCAGAACTGCAACAATGCCTCGAGGCAAAGGCAGGCGACGGCAAGGAGCGTATCCCTGGACTGCAACATCGAATCAGCCAACTCGAGTATGCCATCGTACGACAATGCAAGGCGTATGGCGATTTCACACAGAACCTCACGCTGACGTCCGACTCCGTTTGCCGTTCTCTTCGCCCAGGCGAGGCTGCCATCGAGTTCCTTGAGGCAGACATTATCTATAGTGGGAAACCCGACCGACTCTACCTGGCACTCATACTCCGCCCGGGCTGGGATGCACCCCACGCCTGCCGACTCTTCTTCCGAAGCGACATGGAAGAACTGGGGTATCCTGCCGGTTTCTCTGTAAGCGAGCTGCTGAGCAAAGCCGATTGGCAAAACAAGATCTACACTGACCATGCACTCGGACAACTCGTCTGGAGCAAACTCTTGACGGAACTCGACGGCGTCACGAGCATCTACTTCGCCCCCACAAGCATCTTCTACCAGTGGGGCATCGAGTACATGCCTATTGAGGCTAACGGCACACGCATCTCCGAGAAACTCAACGTTCACCGACTCTCCTCAACAAAACTGCTGGCACAGCGCACCGACTCGGCTGCCACATTCGACGAGGGAATGGCTGTGATATACGGCGGACTGGAGTACGAGAACATGACCGTAGCACAGATGCGAGCCTATCATGAGATGGGCGACGACGATGTGCAAGACCATGAGGACTTCACTGCCATCTATGCTGCCGAACAGCAGATGGCCGACTCCATTGCCATCCTCGCCATGGCAGAGCGAGGTGCCACCGTCAGCAACCTGAAGGGTGCAGAAAAAGAGGCCGAGGCCATCGAATACCTTTTCTACAATGCTGGCAAGAACTACAAAGTCTATGAGGACCAAAACGGCACTGAAGAGTCCTTCAAAGCTCTCAGCGGCAGAAATGTCTCGCTCCTCCATATCGCCACGCATGGCTTCTCATACCCCGTCACCGACAAGCCCAATGCCCAACTCGACTGGCTCAACCCCGCTGCTGCTGAAGGTGCAATGCCCACCGACCCGCTCTGCTACTCGGGACTCCTCTTTGCCGGCTGCAACAACAAGCTGCAACACCCTGCCGACTTCCCTGCCGACATAGAGGACGGCATCCTCACGGCACAAGAGATTGCCCAACTCAATCTGCAAAGCCTACGGCTCACAGTACTCTCCGCCTGCCAGACGGGAACAGGCATGCTACACGAGGATGGTGTGTTCGGCGTGCAGCGAGGATTCAAGAAAGCTGGCGCCCATACACTCGTCATGAGTCTTTGGAACGTCAACGATGCTGCCACACAACTCATGATGACCTCCTTCTATGAGGCTCTGCTCAGTGGGCAATCGCGTCACAATGCCTTCCTAAAGGCACAGCAAACCGTCCGCTCCGCCTATCCCGAACCACACTACTGGGCTCCCTTCATCATGCTCGACGATATCTGAGCCCGCACAAAACACGATACTCCACAAGCCGTCTGCAACTGCACGACGGCTTTTTTCGACTACTTTTCCTCCACGAAAACACGCTTCACGGCATCGAGATAACCGTAGCCATAGACATTGTCCGGCTGGAGATAGGTGGTCTCAGTCCATTCGTTCCAGGAGTTGATGGTGATAAGCGGATGAAGCTTCGGACGGGCATCAACGTAAGCCTTTGCCTTTCGCAGAGCCTGCTCCACGTTCTCGGGCGTGTTGTTCCGTACAACGGCACTCTGGCGAGTACGGGGACTATTGTCCCAACCAAGACTGACATGCGGATAATAGGGAATAGAAAAGTCGCGCTCCAGGCGTTCCCACTCTGCCGCAGCCTGCTCCACGATGTGTGGATACTCATCGTTGACGTTCAGGAAATGGCAGAACTGGTAGTGGCTCGCGCTGTTGAAACCTATCTTCCGTACAAAGGCATCCTCGGGCTTGTCGCTCTTTCCGGCATCGAAACCGCTGTAGTTCAGATTGGGCGACCACATGGTCAGCTGAAGTTCAAGGTCGGGGAAACCGGCCTTCCTGACCTCCTTGCGGAACCACTTTACAGCGTCTGCCGCTTCATCTATGCCTCCCAACCCGTCGATGAAGTTCTTCACATCGTAGATCATAAAGACGGGCTTGCCTTCTATCTTGTAGTAGTTGGGCTGCCGGAAGAACAGCTCGATGTTGCGCAGACATATCTTCTCGAACTCCTTCCTGTCGATGCCGCCACGCCAGATGACGTTCTCCTCGCCAAGATGGGCAATGCGGGTGTCCCAATAGTTAAGCACATCGTGGTTGGCCCACATCAGGTAGAACTGCATGCGGTCACGGTTGCGGGCCTTCAGGAAACCGTTCGTGAGCGTCGTCTCCATGAACGGACGGCCGTCGAACCAATACCAGTCGAAGATGAAGACGTTCACCCCGTGATCAGCTGCTTGATTGATTTCCATCTCCATCACAGCAGGATCGGCCTCGTTCACATAGCCCCACAAGGGGTAACGCTTCCAGTAGTGGCCGGGATTGCGTTGCTGCATCGTCATCACAGTCTCCCATTCTCCCATGCCCATCGGCCAGAAGGGCCGCAGCCTCGGGTCGTCGGCCGCATATGCCGGGTACACGTACGCCGCCACATCATAGTGCCTACCAGCCCTCGCCCAAGCTCCAGCCAGGACGCACGCCAGCAACAGGCAACTCCTCGTAAAAGCAGTCTTATACATTATTATATTATGGTTTTAGACTAAGGAAAAACCCTTCCCCGCCAGCAAAGTTACGGAATTATTCCTTGTGACGAAAGCATTTCAGGACAATTTTTATTGTTTATCCCTTGCAAGGTAAGGAATAAAAGCGTAACTTTGCCCCACGGAAACAAGAAAAAAGACATGCCCGACATATATAGATACTTCGGATTCGTATTCTTCTTCCACTCCAATGAACATGACCCCATCCATGTTCATGTGCAGCATGACCACAAGGAATCGGTGTTTGACATCATTATGGAAGAGGGGAAGGTCAGGGAAGTCAACGTGCGTGAAAAGAAAGGAGTTCCACCATTGTCCCTAAAGGATCAAAGGGTAGCAGAACAATTCGTGAGAGTCTATGCCGACAATATCATTGACAAATGGACAAACTTCTTCATTAAGAAAAAGAGAGTGGTATGTACAACCATAAAAAAGCGACTGAAATGAAATACCTGAGAATAGAAAAGGCAGACTACATGGGCAAACTAACTGTTAAGCTCACGTTCAACGACGGCACAGTCGTAACCATCGACTTTGGTTCATGGATTGCGACTCATCCGCATCCCCAGTACAATCGTTACCTTGACGAAAAGAATTTCAGAAAATTCTATCTTGATGACATGGGCAACATCGCATGGGGCAAGAACCGCGACCTGTATTTCCCCATTGACGAACTCCGTAATGGCAGAATCACAGCATAGTATAACATAAACTTAAAATAAGGAAAAGAAACAGACAGTAGCGACAACATTCAGGGCAGCAGGTCGCACCAGGTGCGCCGTGCCCAAAAGGGACAACAAACAAACTTCAATCAACAAAGAAACAGAGAAGCGCGTCCAGAAGTCCCGTTCGCAGTCTTATCGATAACCTGAGCTTTCAGCTCTTGTTCTCTCTCTGAAATTCCGCCAAAACATTTCCTACAGAGAACAAGCAGAAGAAGGTTCACGTATTGGTGTGAACTATATGTGCTTGTTGTAGGAAGGCCTCTTGGCGGAAGCCCCAGAGAAACAAGCCACGAATGGTTTCACGCCTTTTTCGTTTCTTAAAAACAAAGAAAAAAAATGAGAACAAAGCTACTATTTATTTTAATGATGATGGGTTTTGTGTTCTCTCCATTAGCAAGAGCATAATATACTTTGTATGTGGGGGAACATGAATTTATACCAACGCCAGACCCTCCGTATAACGGATGGATAGAAAACGCTTTCTTTAGTAGGGACAGCTATATTGCAATAGATGAGCAAAGCCTTGCAGGTGCGGTAGTCTATCCTTCTCACTATTTTGAAGGAACACAAACAATAACCTGTAACTATACCTTTGGCTACTATGTGGGAACAACGCTGAGAGCAGGCAGTTTGCAGAAAACATTTTATATAACTTGTAGGAAAGTCACAGGAAGACTTAGCGAACAAGAACTGAACATGACAATCGGCCAAAAGAAGAGGCTGAGCTATTATCCTGATTATTCTGGCTATACATCATATACCAACAAGTATGTGACATGGGAATCAAGCAATGAAGATGTTGCAACGGTGGATGATAAGGGAAATGTGACAGCAATATCTCCAGGCAGGTCTATCATTACCTTTGACCCTGTTGGAGGACCTCTGCTTTTCTGCGATGTGACTGTCGCACGCATTCCGCCTACAGCCATCTCATTGCCAGCCACCTCCACGACAAGGGTTGCCGAATCCGTTACCCTCACCCCCACCTTGTCACCCTCAAATGCAACGGCAACTTTTTCATGGAAATCAAGCGACGAAAGTGTGGCGACGGTGAGCGTGGACGGTCTCTTGACGGCAGTAGGCGAAGGCAGTTGCATGATTACCTGCTCTGCCACGGACGGTAGCGGCGTGAAGGCCGAGTGCCAAGTAACAGTGACGGCAGGCACGGTTCCCGACCCGGGCAATCACGAGTGGGTTGACCTCGGGCTGCCGAGCGGCACGCTGTGGGCAACGTGCAACGTCGGTGCCAGCAGTCCCGAGGAATACGGAGACTACTTCGCCTGGGGCGAGACAGAGCCGAAGGACGCGTACAACTGGGGCAACTACAAGTGGATGAACGCAGGGCAGTCAAACGGGTATCAGATAAACAAGTATACGTTTGACGACGGCCAAACGAGGGGTTGCTGGTACGACGGTAATGGAAACTTCATCGGTGACGACTTGACGGAGTTGCTTCCCGAGGACGATGCTGCTACGGCGAACTGGGGCAGCGGCTGGCAGATGCCGAGCTATGACCAGATAACAGAACTCTACGACAGTGAGTACACTACGACAGAGTGGACGACTCAGGGCGGCGTAAACGGCAGAAGGATTACGAGCAAGAGCAACGGCAACAGCATTTTCCTGCCCGCTGCGGGCTACCGCGACGACACGAGTCTCAGATACACGGGCTCGTACGGCCTCTACTGGTCACGCTCGCTCGGCACGGACTTCTCCTCCTACGCGTCGTACGTGGTGCTCTTCTACTCCGGCAACTCCTGGTACAACTACAACGTCCGTTACGAGGGCCAAAGTGTCCGGCCTGTGCGCGTCCAGAATTAGAATTAAGTCCCTCGGCCGAAAGGAATGTGATTATCTGCTGGTTGTGCCATCAATGCCAAGCCCCAGAGGGGCATGACCAGCGGAGAATCTTTCTTTTTTTCTCATGCATGAGAAACCCATTTGCCATGTGGGCATCGGACTAACCCCTGTAGGGCTTCAGCCTGCAAAGTGAGCTATAGGTCTGATTTCCTCTGGACAGCAATGATAAACTCAAAAGACATTAACGAACAAGCCGCTCCTTTTCTGAGAAGCGGCTTGTCTGTTTCCGAGTAATTCGCGTAATTCGTTATTAGGACATAAAGGAAGCTATGCCGTGAGGAGTTCGATGAGCTTCTGGACGGCGGCGTGGAGGCCGTCGGGGTTCTTGCCGCCGGCTGTGGCGAAGTGAGGCTGGCCGCCTCCGCCGCCTTGCATCAGCTGGGCGGCCTCACGAATGTTCTTGCCGATGTTCACGCCTGCAGCAACCACGCTGTCGGATGCTGCTGCTGTGAGCAAAGGCTTGCCGTTTGCTAGGGAGCCAATCACGACGAGGCTGTTCTCCACCTCTGCACGGAGCTGGAAGGCGATGTCCTTTACGAACTCGGCTCCAAGAGGTGTGATGGCGCTCAGTACGTTGATGCCATTAATGGTCTTCTGTTTCTCTATCATCTCCCTCTTCAGGTCGGCAGCCTTCTCGCGCATGGTGTCTTCCACTTGCTTGCGCAGTTCGGCGTTGTCGGTGATGGCTTTCTGGATGGTACCAATCAGGTCGGGAGCATTATTGAAGAGGCTGCGGAGGCTGTTTATCAGGTCTTGTTGCTTATCGATGGCCTCCTCTACAGCCTTACCCGTGATGGCTTCGATGCGACGCACGCCTGCTGCCACGCTGCTCTCGGACAGAATGCGAACCATACCTATGCAACCTGTGCTGCTGGCATGGCAACCGCCGCAGAACTCGACACTCGTGCCGAACTGGATGACACGCACCTTGTCGCCGTACTTCTCTCCGAAGAGGGCGATGGCGCCGAGCTTTTTTGCTTCCTCGATAGGTGTGTCGCGATACTCCTGCAGAGGCAGGTTCTGGCGGATCCTTTCATTTACCAAATGCTCCACTTCGCGCAGTTGTTCGGGCGTCACCTTCTCGAAGTGGGAGAAGTCGAAGCGCAGGTAGTCGGGTGTGACGAGCGAGCCTTTCTGCTCCACATGGTCGCCGAGCACCTCCTTGAGGGCTTGGTCGAGCAGATGCGTGCAGGTGTGGTTAGCTTCGATAGCACGGCGACGTTCCACGTCGACGCAGGCCATGAACTCGGCCGCAGGGTTCTGCGGGATGCGCTCCAGCAGGTGGACGGTCACGCCGTTCTCTTTCTTGGTGTCAATCACCTTGATGGTTTCCTGCTCATTCACAATGACGCCCGTATCGCCTACCTCGCCGCCCATCTCTCCATAGAAAGGCGTCTGGTCGAAGATAGCTTCATAGACGACGCCCTTCTTCTGCTTCACCTCACGATACTTGACGATGTGGCAGGTGTATTCTGTGTAGTCGTAGCCGACGAAGGAGCAGACCCCCTCTGTCTCCCCCTTAAAGGGGGAGGAATCATTACCGCAAGTCTCCCCTTTAAGGGGAGATTTAGAGGGGTCTGGAGTTTGCCAATCGCCAGCCTCTACCTGAGCTGCATTGCGAGCACGCTCTTTCTGCTTCTGCATCTCGACGTTGAAGCCTGCCTCATCGACGGTAAGGCCGTTCTCGCGACAGATGAGTTCGGTGAGGTCGAGAGGGAATCCATATGTGTCGAAGAGCGTGAAGGCTTGGACCCCCTCTAACTCCCCCTTAAAGGGGGAGGACTCCTTTGCCTCCTGCATTAGCTTATCCAAGAGTTTGATGCCCGTCTCGAGTGTGCGGAGGAAACTTTCCTCCTCCTCCTTCATCACCTTCGAGATGAGGTTCTTCTGTCCTTCGAGTTCGGGATAGGTGGCTCCCATCTCCTGAATGAGGACGGGCAGCAGGCGATAGAGGAAGGCTTGCTTCTGTCCGAGGAAGGTATAGGCATAGCGTACGGCACGACGCAGGATGCGGCGGATGACGTAGCCTGCCTTTGCGTTGCCTGGAAGCTGACCGTCTGCGATGCTGAAAGCGATGGTGCGGAGGTGGTCGGCCACTACTCTCATAGCCACATCAACGTCCTCCTTCTCGCCATAACGGTAGCCGCTGAGGTCGCCGATGGCTTTAATGATGGGCTGGAAGACGTCGGTATCGTAGTTCGACTGCTTGCCTTGTATGGCGCGGACGAGTCTTTCGAAGCCCATGCCGGTGTCGATGACGTTCATGCCGAGCGGTTCGAGATGTCCATCGGCCTTGCGTTCGTACTGCATGAAGACGATGTTCCATATCTCGATGACCTGCGGGTCGTCCTTGTTGACGAGTTCTCGGCCGGGCACTTTGGCCTTCTCCTCGGCGGAACGACTATCGAGGTGTATCTCGGAGCAAGGTCCGCAGGGACCCGTATCGCCCATTTCCCAGAAGTTGTCGTGCTTGTTGCCGTTGATGATGTGGTCGGCGGGAACATGCTTCAGCCAGTAGCCTGCGGCCTCGTCGTCGCGAGCGAGTCCCTCCTCGGGGCTGCCTTCGAAGACGGTGACATAGAGGTCCTTGGGGTCGAGCTTCAGGACGTCGACGAGGTATTCCCACGCCATGTCGATGGCGCCCTCCTTAAAGTAGTCGCCGAAGGACCAGTTGCCGAGCATCTCGAACATGGTGTGGTGGTAGGTGTCGTGCCCCACTTCCTCCAGGTCGTTGTGCTTTCCGCTGACGCGCAGGCACTTCTGCGAGTCGGCACGCCGCCGCGGTTCGGGGTCGCGCTGGCCCAGGATGATGTCCTTCCACTGGTTCATGCCGGCATTGGTGAACATGAGGGTGGGGTCATCTTTCACTACCATAGGTGCTGACGGTACAATCTTGTGTCCCTTCGACTCAAAGTAACGGAGGAACGAGTCGCGTATCTCATTTGCTGTCATCATATTATTAACTATTTGACGATTTACTATTTACTATTTATTGAATTATGCGATAAAACGCGTGCAAATGTACGAAATTATTATGAATTATGCGCCATGTGCTTTGTTTTTTGAGTTTAATTTTATACTTTTGCAACGGAATTACGCATTATGAATTATAAATTATGAATTAATTCAGCATGGCATACAATCCGAACAAAGACCTCAAGAAATACTACGGCATAGCCGAGGTGGCCGAGCAGTTTCAGGTGGCTGAGTCGCTGTTGCGTTTTTGGGAGAAGGAGTTTCCCAACATCAAGCCCCGCAAGAGTGCACGAGGCGTGCGTATGTACACGAAGGAGGACATCGAGGAAGTGCGCCTCGTCTACAACCTGCTCAAGGTGCGTGGCATGAAGATTGCAGCCGCCAAGCAAGTCCTGAGCAAGAACAAGAAGGCGGCCAACGACACATCCGAAATCATCAACCGGCTTCAATCCATCAAGACAGAGTTGCAGGAAATCAGCCGCGAACTGAAGGAACTCTGAACACCCCCAGCCTGGCCAGCAGAAGAGGTACACCGATTTGGCGAAAAAGGTACACCGATTTGGCGAAAGAGGTACACCGATTTATCGAAAGAGGTACACCGATTTGGAAAAGATGGCGTGCCGCGTTGCCAAAGATGGCGTGCCGCGTCTGTCAAAGTTAGCGTGTGAAGTTGGTAAAAATGACGTGTATCTCTTTTGTGTTCATCGTTTCACCTCTAACAGACCAAATACATAATTTATGGTGGGGCAACTCGGTGTCGTCGATATCATCCTGATGGCTCAGACAAATGAGTTCTAATGCGTGATGGACGAGAACATCAAGGCCCATTACTCCTATGAATAGAATAAATTCCTTTCCCCTGATTGTTTTGCTCGTGGCAGGTGCCGCCTTTTCATGTCTGTTCCCAGCTTACTCCGCGAAGCCCAAGACGGACAAACTATTCACCAAGTTCCAGACTGCCAAGTGTGAACAGCGGGTAGCCGTCTATTGGTACTGGATATCGGACAACATTTCCGTTGAGGGCGTGGAGCACGACCTAGAGGCAATGAAGAAGGCAGGCATCGACCGTGCCTTCATCGGCAACATCTGGGAGGGAAACGTCAAGCCCGGCAAGGTAAAGGCACTGACGCCTGAGTGGTGGGAGGTGCTGCATGCCGCGCTGAAGAAGGCTACTGAGCTCGATATCGAAATAGGCATCTTCAACTGCCCTGGATGGAGCCAAAGCGGAGGTCCCTGGGTCGAACCTCAGCAGTCGATGCGCTACCTGGCTCAGGAGAGCATCACCCTTCTGGGCAATGGACAAGTGCAGAAGTTTACCCTTCCCTCGTTGGGTCAGGATGCCAAGGACGTGCGCGTCATCGCCATGCCCGTACCGCCACACAAGGCCTACACCTTCGATGTAGCCAAGGAACCTGGCATAATGACAACCCGCGAGTTTCATCTGCCCGAGCCTATCACTCTGCGCAGCATTCTCTTCCAGACAGAGGGCTACCTGCTTGTGGATGCTATCGTCGAGGCACTGGTAGATGGCGAGTACCAGAAACTGCGTGTAGAGCACCTCGACCGCACCAATATGAATCTCAACGTAGGTTTCCACCCCTTGGCACCTATTGCGCTGAGCCTGCCCGACACACCTACGCAGGATATCCGGCTCACCCTGAACGGAGGCGGAAAGCCCACTCACCTCCGCGTGACGCTGAGCGACCAGCCCCGCGTAGAGCGCTACGAGGAGAAGACGCTTGGCAAGATGTTCCAAAGTCCGTTGCCCATGTGGGACGAGTATATGTGGACCACTCAGCCCGAGCCGCTGCAGGCTGGCATCATCGTGCAGCCCGACCAGGTGGTGGACCTGACCGACTTGATGAAGGAGAATGGCTCCCTTGAGTGGCTGGTACCCGACGGACAGTGGATTGTCTATCGGACGGGGATGCGCACCACCGGAGTGAAGAACTCTCCCGCCTCGCCTGAAGCAACTGGCCTCGAAGTCGATAAGATGAGCCGCGAACACGTGGCAGCCCATTTCGATGCCTTCCTGGGCGAGATACTGCGCCGCATTCCCAAGAAGGACCGCAAGAGTTTTGTTGCCGTCGTGGAGGATAGCTACGAGACGGGTGGGCAGAACTGGACTGACGATATGATTTCCTCTTTCAAGAGTACATACGGATACGACCCGACACCTTGGATTCCTGTCCTCTACGGTCAGGTGGTCGGTTCGCAGGACCAGAGCGAGCGCTTCCTTTGGGACCTCCGCCGTCTCATTGCAGACCGCGTGGCCTATGACTACGTGGGCGGTCTGCGTGACATCAGCAACCAGCATGGCCTCACCACTTGGCTTGAGTGTTACGGTCACTGGGGCTTCCCCAGCGAGTTCCTGATGTACGGCGGACAGAGCGACGAGGTGAGCGGCGAGTTTTGGAGCGAAGGTTCGCTGGGAGACATCGAGAACCGTGCCGCCAGCAGCTGTGCCCACATCTATGGCAAGCAGAAGGTATGGGCCGAGTCGTGTACCGCAGGAGGACCCGTATTCAACCGCTACCCAGCCTTGATGAAGCAGCGCACAGACCGCTTCTTCTGCGAGGGTATCAACGCCACGCTGCTGCATCTCTACATCCAGCAACCCGACGACACCACCTTCCCGGGCATCAGTGCTTGGTTTGGCAATGAGTTTAACCGCAAGAATACGTGGTTCAGCCAGATGGACCTCTTCAGCGACTATCTGCGCCGCTGCAACATGATGCTGCAGCAGGGGCGTTACGTGGCAGATGTGGCCTACTTCATCGGCGAAGACGTACCCAAGATGACGGGCGAGACAAAGCCTGCCATGCCCAGAGGATACAGCTTCGACTACATCAATGCCGAGATTCTGCTGCAGTCCACCGTAAAGGACGGCCTTCTCTGCCTGCCCAGCGGCATGCAGTACCGCGTACTTGTACTGCCGCAACAGAAGACAATGCGTCCCGAGGTGCTCGACTGCATTGCCGACCTTGTGCGCCGGGGCCTTGCCATTGTCGGTCCACAGCCTACCGCCTCCCCCAGCATGCAGGACTATCCCGAATGTGACAAACGGGTGCGTGAACTGGCTTCCGAGATGTGGCAGGGTTCCACTTACGGCCAGGGACACATCTATCCCGACGGTACAGAGCTGCAAACCATTCTGGACGATCTGGGCGTCCTGCCCGACTGCATAGCAGCCGAGGGAATACCCTACACCTTCATTCATCGCACGCTGAGCGGAGCCGACGTTTACTTCGTCAGCAACCAGAGCAATCAGCCGCAGACCTTCGACGCCCTGTTCCGCGTCAGCGGCAAGGCACCCGATACTTGGGACCCTGTAACCGGCGAACGCCGACAGTTGTCTCAGTACAGCCAGACGGACGAAGGACAGACACTGGTCCCACTCCGTCTGGAGCCTCTGCAGAGCCTCTTCGTCGTGTTCGACTCCAAACGCTCTGCCAAGGACGGCTCGGAGAACTATCCCGAGCCTCAGGTACTGGCTACCGTTGATGCTCCCTGGACCGTTACCTTCCAGGCCAGGCGGCGCGGTCCTGCCGAACCCCTGATCTTCCAGCAGCTCTCTGACTGGAGCCAGAGCCAGGAAGAGGCCATCAAGTATTTCTCTGGAAGCGCCACCTACGAATCCGTGCTCAACGTGGACGAGTTGCCAGCTGGCCCCCTCTACCTCGACCTTGGCCGCGTAATGGTGATGGCTCGTGTCTGGGTGAACGGCAAGTATGCCGGCGGCGTATGGACCAGCCCCTACCGCGTGCCCGTCGGCGGTCTGCTCAAGCGGGGGCAGAATCAGGTGCGCATCGAGGTGGTCAACAACTGGCGCAACCGTCTGATTGGCGATGCCCGACTGCCCGAAGCTGAGCGTCAGACCTATGCCACTGTCAATCCCTACAAGGCTGAATCTGAGCTGCAGGCCTCTGGCCTCATGGGCCCTGTTCAGCTGGTGAAATAGGAACCCTATCCCTAACCTGCCTCGCCCCTGGACCTTCTTTGAAAGAGGGTTCAGGGGCGCGTTTTTATTAGTACATCTAAGTTTCGGAAGTTATTAAACACCTATCGGACATTAGAACGAATTAGTCAAGGATATTTATTTATAAACCTTCTATTTTAGCCCTCGCACATCTTTTTCGTCAGAAACACCGACGGACAAGTGGCTGGAAGACGAAGTCTGTAATCTTCCCCGGACACCAATAATACGAACAAGGAGCAAGACCATCAAGTCCTGCTCCCTTCTCCTGTGGGCGCTGAGGGATTCGCTCCGGCTCCGCCGCCTGAGTGCAACGAAGAACCCCCGACTCAATATACGAACAAGGAGCAAGACTGTCTCTGTCCTGCTCCCTTCTCCTGTGGGCGCTGAGGGATTCGCTCCGGCTCCGCCGCCTGAGTGCAACGAAGAACCCCCGACTCAATATACGAACAAGGAGCAAGACTGTCTCTGTCCTGCTCCCTTCTCCTGTGGGCGCTGAGGGATTCGCTCCGGCTCCGCCGCCTGAGTGCAACGAAGAACCCCCGACTCAATATACGAACAAGGAGCAAGACTGTCTCTGTCCTGCTCCCTTCTCTTGTGGGCGCTGAGGGATTCGAACCCCCGACCCTCTGCTTGTAAGGCAGACGCTCTGAACCAGCTGAGCTAAGCGCCCAAATGAGGTCTCCTCATCAAAATTGCGGTGCAAAGGTACGACAATCCCACGACACATGCAAGTTTTTCGCCAAAAAAGTTTAATAGAAAAGCACGAAGAGTTAATAAAAGCAGAATTTCTAAACTCTAAACTCTAAACTCTAAACTTTTTTTCGTACCTTTGCACGGAATTTTATACACCTTATATATATAAGTATAGGAAATGAGACATTTCAGACTTATCGACAACCTGATGGGGTGGCTCACGTTTGCCATCGCTGCCTACGTCTACTGCAGCACGGTGGAGCCCACCGCAAGCTTCTGGGACTGCCCCGAGTTCATCACCACGGCATACAAGCTTGAAGTCGGTCACCCGCCTGGGGCACCTTTCTTCATGCTCACGGCCAACCTCTTCACTCAATTCGTGAGCGACCCCACGAAAGTAGCGCTGATGGTCAACATGATGAGTGCCCTCTTCAGCGCCGCCTGCATCATGTTCCTCTTCTGGAGCATCAGCCATCTGGCACGCAAACTGGTTGGAGAGAACGGAAGGATACAGACCGTGGCTCAACTCATTACGGTCGAGGCCAGCGCACTGACCGGAGCCTTGGTTTACACCTTCAGCGACACCTTCTGGTTCAGCGCCGTCGAGGGCGAGGTGTATGCCTACAGTAGCCTCTTCACGGCCGTCGTCTTCTGGCTGATGCTTAAGTGGGAAGACCATGCCGACGAGCCCGGAAGCGACCGCTGGCTCATCCTCATCGCCTACCTCACCGGACTCAGCATCGGCGTGCACCTGCTCAATCTGCTCTGCCTGCCAGCCCTCGTGCTCATCTTCTACTATCGGAAAGTGAAAGATGCCACGATGAAGGGAGCCATGCTCTCAGTGGCAGGCAGCGGACTACTCATCGCTGCTGTGCTCTACGGCATCGTGCCCGGCATCGTAAAGGTGGGAGGATGGTTCGAACTCCTCTTTGTCAACACCCTCGGTATGCCTTTCAATACGGGCGTCATCGTGTATATCGCCCTCCTCGTAGGCATCGTGCTGTGGGCAATCTGGGAGACCATCAAGCAGAAGAGCCGCATCCGCATGACCGTCTCCTACCTGCTGAGCGTCGGCATGCTGGGCATTCCCTTCTACGGCTACGGCTGGAAGAGCATCGTGTGCGGCGTTATCGTATTGGCTCTCCTCTATGTCGCTCTTGGTTGGAAACGAGAGGGCAAGCCCCTCATCTCAGCACGGCTCATGAACACGTCGCTGCTCTGCATGCTCATGATCATGATAGGCTACAGCTCGTATGCCGTCATTGTCATCCGCAGCTCGGCTAATACGCCGATGGACCAAAACTCGCCCGAGGACATCTTCACGCTGGGAACCTACCTCAGCCGCGAGCAGTACGGCGACCGTCCCCTACTCTACGGACCCGCCTACACAAGCCAGGTACTGCTCAAGCCCGACGGCAACTATTGCGTGCCCGTCAGCACGCAAGGCGCTCCCGTCTATCAAAGGAAGGAGAAGCAAACGCCCGACGAACCCGACCGCTACGAGGTGCAACGCTACAAGACCGACTATGTCTATCAGCAGAACATGTTCTTCCCCCGCATGTACAGCGACCAGCATGCCGGTGCATACGAGAGTTGGATGGGTGGCGTAAAGGGCAACGTCAAGACATACGAAAGGTGTGGAGACATGGTGCAAATCAAGACGCCGACTCAACTCGAGAACCTCCGCTTCTTCCTCAGCTACCAAGTCAACTTCATGTACTGGCGCTACTTCATGTGGAACTTTGCAGGAAGGCAGAACGACCTGCAGGGAAATGGCGAATGGGAACACGGCAACTGGATAAGCGGCATTCCCTTCATCGACAACATGCGACTGGGAGATCAGAGCAAGCTGCCAAGCGAACTCCGCGAGAACAAAGGTCACAACGTCTTCTACTGCCTGCCTCTGCTGCTCGGCCTCATCGGCCTGCTCTGGCAGCTCTTCAAGAACGATGAGAAGAACCATGGCGAGGGCGAGAAGCAATTTGGCATCGTCTTCTTCCTCTTCTTCATGACCGGCCTCGCCATCGTGCTGTACCTCAACCAGACGCCCATGCAGCCTCGTGAGCGCGACTATGCCTATGCGGGTTCATTCTATGCCTATTCCATCTGGGTAGGACTCGGTGTGGCAGGCATCGCATACTACTTGCAAAAGCTTCTCAAGAACGAGATGGCCTGCGCAATCCTCAGCCTGCTTTGCATCCTTGTGCCCATTCAGATGGCAGGCCAGACGTGGGACGACCACGACCGTAGCGGACGATATACCTGCCGCGACTTCGGCAGGAACTACCTCGAGTCATTGTCCAAAGGAGACTTCCCCATCATCTATACCAACGGCGACAACGATACCTTCCCTCTTTGGTACGCACAGGAGACAGAAGGCTTCCGCACGGATGCCCGTGTCTGCAACCTCTCATACCTCCAAACCGACTGGTACATCGACCAGATGAAGCGTCCGGCCTACGACTCGCCTGCCGTTCCCATCAACTGGAGCCGCTTGCAATATGTGGCAGGCACAAGGGAAGGTGTCAGCGTTCGGCCAGGCACATTGGAACGCCTCATCGAGTCCTACAAGGATGACCCTGAGACGCTTCATAACATCCTTGGCGACAACCCGCACGAACTCTCCAGCATCATGGACAACTGGATACTTAGCGACAATCCCGACCTGCGCTTCATCCCCACCGACAGCATCGTCATCACCATCGACAAGGAAGCTGTGCGTCGCAGCGGAATGATGATGGCTGGCGACAGCATACCAGACAAGATGCACATCAACCTCAAGGGGAAACGTGCCGTCTATAAGAGCGAACTCATGATGTACGAGATGCTTCTGCGTTGCAACTGGGAGAGACCTATCTACATGGCCATGACTGTCGGCTCCGAGAACAAGGCAACCGTTCAGGACTACTTCGTGCAGGAAGGCCTCGCCTATCGCATCACGCCCTTCAACACAAAGAAAAGCGGCAAGGACATCGACACGGAGAAGATGTACGAGAACCTCATGACGCGCTTCGCCTTTGGCGGCATCGACCAGCCAAGGCTCTACCTCGACGAGACCGTAATGCGTATGTGCAACACTCATCGCCGCATCTTCTCGCAACTGGCTTCAAGGCTGGTTCAGGAAGGTAAACTCGACAAAGCCGAGAAGGTTGTGGAGAAAGCCGAGAAGGTCATTCCTCCGACTTCTGTGCCTCACAGCTACAGCGGCGGCTCTCTCGAGTTGGCTCGTGTATGGAACGCTGTCGGCAAGAAGAAAGAGGCTTGCGACATCGCCTATCCCGTTGCCATTCAAGCCTCAGAGTATCTGGAGTGGTACATGAGTCTGCCTGGCAAGATGCTTCTGCTCAGCGAGAAGGATTGCATGTACTACCTCTATCAGATGCATGCAGCCCTGAGCATCATGGAGAGTGCCGGCAGCACCCATACATTGGAACTCGCCAAGAAGCTCGACCTCTACAACCAGATGATTCAAGGCCGCCTCTATGGCAGCGTCGGCATGAATCAGGCAGAAGAGGATGAGGAAGCTTACGAAGACGACACCCTATAAATCATTTAAGTTTCAGGTGTTGTGTTTTTGTGGAAGTTAAAGAAGTTAAAGAAGTTAGCTCGCTATGCTCGCTTGGGGAGTTAAAGGACAATAGCTTTTGCAGCCAAATCCAGGGCTGAATGTACACCGCATCCAAAGGTATCGTCCTTTAACTCCTTTAACTCCTTTAACTTCTTTAACTCCACAAACTTTAATAAATCATAAATAGTAACAAGGTATCGTGTTCATAGAGCAACCACCACGCATCTTCCGATGGTTCTATCCCCACGCCCTGTGGCGGATAGACCCGCACAGGAAGGCTGTCTATCTTACCTTCGACGACGGTCCCATCCCCGAGGCCACACCTTTCATCCTCGACACTCTGGACCGCTTCGGAGCTAAGGCTACCTTCTTCATGGTGGGCGACAATGCTGCCAAGTACCCGCATCTGTTCAACGAAGTACGGCTCCGTGGTCACGCCATAGGCAACCATACCTTCAACCACATCTCGGGCTTCCGCCACCGCCCATGGACATATCTTGCCAACATCAAGAAGGCCAATGACATACTGCATACGAACCTCTTCCGGCCTCCGCACGGATGGATTGGTATGGTGCAGTACCGTGTCCTGCGATACATCGGCATAAAGGTCGTGATGTGGGACGTCGTGACACGCGACTACAGCCGTCTTCTTACTGCCGATGATGTTGTGAACAACGTGAAACGCTACACCCGCAACGGCAGCATCATCACGCTTCACGACTCGCTCAAGAGCATCGACAAGCTCAAACATGCCTTGCCAGAGATACTCGCCTGGCTGAAACAAGAAGGATATGAGTTCGGCATCATTGAATAGCTCCGACATCAAAGCCCAGGCCAAGCGCTTGGGCTTTGTTGCATGCGGGCTGGCCAAGGCGGAGCCCGTGGCGGACAGTTTTGCTGCCCGCTACCGCCGTTGGCTGGAGCTGGACTATTGTGCCGACATGGACTACATGCGACGCAACGTGGAGATGCGTCTGCTGCCCGACCTCCTCGTGCCTGGCGTAAGGACCATCGTCAGCCTCGCCATGAACTTCATGCCCCAGCACCGTCAGCCCGCCATCAGCCTCTACGCACAAGGCAAGGACTACCACGACGTGATGCGCGACCGCATGCGTCAGCTTATGGAAAGCATGGGACTCCAGGGCCGATGCTTTGTCGATACGGCACCCGTCCTGGAACGCTACTGGGCATGGCGAAGCGGCATCGGCATCATCACGCATAGCGGCTTCATCAGCATACCCGGCTACGGCCCCACAGTCTTCCTCGGAGAACTATTCCTGATGCAGGAGGCAGATGAGTATGACAATCCGGCCAACCCCGGACCCTCCCCCCGCCCCTCCCTTATAGGGAGGGGAGAAAATACTACTGGAAGACTATCTACTCCCCTCCCTACAAGGGAGAGGCAGGGGGAGGGTCTCTGTCCTGCCCTCACGCCCGACGGCCTCGACGCCCGACGATGCCTCAGCTACCTCACCATCGAGCATCGCGGTCCCCTACCCGACAGCCTCCGCCTCCCCGCAACCTTCTATGGCTGCGACCGCTGCCTGAGGGCCACCCCACAGTTCGCCGAGTCACATCCCACAACAGAACCCGCCTTCCAACCCTCCGAAGCCCTCCTCCAGATGTCCCCCGACGACTGGAAGCAACTCACCGAAGAGCAGTACCGCACCCTCTTCAAAGGCTCCGCCGTCAAGCGAGCCAAATACCCCGGCCTCATACGCAACATCGCCCACTGGCACACAGATGACACAGATTCCTCTTTCAGATGACAAGTTGAATCTGCTTTGACGTTTAGCCTCCCCTAAATCCCCTTGCTCCTTGCCCCCATATTCTTGCCTCGCCAGCCCAACCTGGCGTGCCGGGTTGTTTGCACGGTCGCGATGCTGCAATTGCACGGTCGCGATGCTGCAATTGCACGGTCGCGACCGTGCAATCCCCTTTGCGTAATATCTCTGCCTGAGCAACTTAGGATTTCGGGCAAAAAGGGGGTGCCGAATCGGCCCATTCCGAGTGCCATGACAACTCCAGGCGAAGATGAATCTTTCACTTCAAAGCTTGCTCTGATTGACCCAAATTTCTTAATAAAGTGTAAAAAAAGCAAGCGTTGTCCATTTATATGGAATAAAAGTCGTATTTTTGCAACAGAAAAGGTTAAAATCATGGCATCAGACAAGACACAGTATTTAGTTGCACTAATAGCCGAGTTTGCTGCTCATCATGGATTGACGACAGTACAAGCTGCGCAGTATCTAGGCAGGCACAAAGCACTTGATCTGTACGACAGACAGTATGCCTTTCTGCACACGCAGTCTTTTTCTTCTAATGTCCGTGACCTTTCAACCTATTGCCGCAGAATGGGAGGGACACTATGATTACGCTTTACCACGGTTCCAACATACGCATTGAGAAGATAGACCTTTCCCTATGCAATCCATACAAGGATTTCGGACAGGCTTTCTATCTGACAGCCGATATAGCTCAGGCCGAGGAAGTGGCCAATGCCCGCGTGGATATTTTTGGCGGTGAACCGGTGGTGAACAAGTTCCGCTTTGACGAAGCCCTTCTGTCCAATGGGACACTCTCCTTTAGATTCTTCGATGCATACAACGAGGATTGGGCAGATTTCGTCTATCAGCATCGTGACGAGACAAACACTCCACCATACATCCATGGCTTCGATGTGGTTTACGGACCGATAGCCAACGACCGCGTAGGGCTCCAAATCCGTAACTAGCGCCTTGGTAATATCAGCAAGAAGGAGTTTCTTCGCAGACTGAGATATATGAAGGGCATCACCTTCCAATACGCTTTTTGCACGCCTTGTGCTGTAGAAAAACTGTTGCACTATGAGGATAAGTGAGCAGGAGTTCCGTTTCATGGTGGAAGGAATCACCTCCGACCTAATCCAACTTCTGATGGACAGAGAGCAATACACCCTGCCTCAAGCAGTAGAGACGGTTTATGGTTCTTCCATATATCAAGCTCTGTTGCGTCCATCCTCTGGCCTGTATGTCCAAAGTTCCGGCTATGTGTATGAATACTTGCTGAAAGAACTGACCACCAAGAACTCCTTAAACGCCAAGCAAATCTGACTCTTCTGTGCTATCTGCGGCTTTCCCAGGCGAAGATGAATCTTTCACTCTTCGTTCTTCATTTCATAGCACATTCTGCTTTATCTGCGGCATTCACGAGCACAGCAAAGTGACCCTTTTTGTACCAAAATTGTCCTCTTATCATGTTTTTTTTTGCAATTATCCTTGTTATATTATAAATAATGTGTAACTTTACCGCGCAATTATCTTATGGAAGAGCAACGTAATACTTCCCAAAGAGACGTCCTGGGCATCCACTGACGGTGGCGGAGCCGTGCCTGGAAGGCAATCCAAACGGCAACGCCAGACTCCAATATACCATAAAAATCAAAGTACTCAATACACTGATAAACAGTACTTTTTTGCTTCATCACAAGATGAAGAGCAAAAATCAGAAGTGCTCGAGCTACAAGAAACCGTGCTTCTGATATTTAAAAACAATCTTTAATAACAAAAAATTCATTATCACAATGAAAAAAGTAAATGTATTAATGATTGCAGCTCTGACTCTTATCGCATGGAGCTGCAAAGAGAATGAAGAAACAGTAGCAGGCGACACAAGTCAAGTCGCCACTGTAAATGTACACGTCAACAATTTCTCCGTTTCACAGGAGGACTTCCCGACATCACGTGCTGAACAGTCGATTGCCGAATACTCTGGCATCAAGGCCATCACACTGGCCTTCTACAAGAGCGACGGCACTCAGCAGTCGTGCACGACGCAGCTGAAGGCCGACAACACGACCTACACCACCTTCGGCAACTTCTCCCTGGAGCTGCCTGTAGGTAGCTATAAGATGATTGTGCTCGGCTACGGCAGTGACTATCCCATGGTGTTCAACAGCATGACCGACGTAACATTCGGCGAGGAGAAGACACGCGAGACCTTCTCCTACACGCAGGATGTGGTCATCAGCAATGCTGCTGCCAACGACCTCACCGCCACGCTCAGCCGCATCAACTCCCGAGTGCATGTCATCTCCACCGACCTGCGTCCTGCCGACGCAACGATCGTTCGCATCACCTTCGCTGCTGGCAGTATGAACTTCAACCCGCTGACGGGCTTTGCGACAGCAAACACAGGCTATGCCAGCCTTATCGCACTGAATTCGGTGCTCACCGAAGTGGTGAAGACTCGTGCCGACATCTTCCTTACAGCTGACGAGCAGACGATGGATGTCACCATCGAGACCCTCGATGACAACGACAACGTCCTCTTCAGCAAGACGGTTAGCGACGTGCCCTTCAAGCGCAACCGCATCACCGTCCTCACAGGCTCGATGTACAGCCCAGGCTCTGTCACCTCCACCTTTTCGGTAGAGACCGACTGGTTGGCCGACCATAGCATCAACTTCTAAACCCTAACCCTGGCAGGCGGAGAGCACGGCAGCTCGAGCACTCCCCGCCTGCCTTTCAAAAAAAGTCCTTGAAACCGGGCTATAGCCTCTGCGCGACAAAAACGTAATAAGCAAAAACAACTATATGAGCATTTTTAAAGACAAGGTTTTACTGATTACCGGTGGAACCGGCAGTTTCGGAAATGCCGTGCTGAACCGGTTCCTGCGTACGGACATCGATGAGATACGTATCTTCTCCCGCGACGAGAAGAAGCAGGACGATATGCGGCACGACTTCCAGGCACGGATGCCGGAAGTGGCGCACAAGATCAAGTTCTACATCGGCGACGTGCGCAACAAGAGCACGCTGAAATACGCGATGAAGGGTGTGGACTATGTCTTCCACGCTGCGGCATTGAAGCAAGTCCCCTCCTGCGAGTTCTTCCCCATGGAGGCGGTGAAGACCAATGTCATCGGGACGGATAATACGCTTGATGCAGCCATCGATGCCGGCGTGAAGTGCGTCATCTGCCTCTCCACCGACAAGGCCGCCTATCCCATCAACGCGATGGGCATCACCAAAGCCATTGAGGAGAAGGTGGCCATTGCCAAGAGTCGTCTGAGTGGCGACACCAAAATCTGCTGCACCCGCTACGGCAACGTGATGTGCAGCCGTGGTTCTGTGATTCCGCTGTGGATAGACCAAATCCGCAAGGGCAACCCCATCACGCTCACCGAGCCCAAGATGACCCGTTTCATCATGTCGCTCGAAGAGGCGGTGGACCTGGTGCTCTTCGCCTTCGAGAACGGTGAGAACGGCGACATCCTCGTGCAGAAGGCGCCCGCCTGCACGATACAAACACAGGCTGAGGCTGTCCGCGACCTCTTCAAGCATCAATCCCCGTCCTTTAAGGAAGGGGCAGGGGAAGGTCCGGAGATTCGCGTGATTGGCATCCGCCACGGCGAGAAGATGTACGAGACTTTGCTGACCAAAGAGGAGGCGGCCAAGGCTGTGGACATGGGCAACTTCTACCGAGTACCGGCCGACAATCGCGACCTCAACTACGACAAGTACTTCAAGGAGGGCGACGCCAAGCGCGCCACCATCGAAGAGTTCAACTCCGACAATACCCGCAGGTTGAATATGGAGGAGACCAAGGCCAAGATAGCAAGTTTGGAGTATATACAAAATGAACTTACTGGAGTGCCGAACGTGGTGAAATAAACAAAGTCAGCGGCGGGTGCTGCAACACAATTGGTTTCAAGTTTCAGGTTTCAAGTATAAAGTCAGCGGTAGCTGCTGCAACACAATTGGTTTCAAGTTTCAGGTTTCAAGTATAAAGTTTCGATGGCTGCAACCACCTGAAACCTGAAACCTGAAACTTGAAACCTGAAACTCGCAGCCCTACGGCTGCAAGTCCTCGTACTCGCGCATCGCGTTGAAGCAGGGACAAGCCTTCATAGGGTTGAACACGTTGTGGCCGGTGATGATGGCTTTCGGGAAGCGGGCGTGCAGCTGTTCCAGCAGCTGACGCATCGCATCCTTCTGAGCCTCCGTGCGGGTGTCCGCCGGACGGCCGTGGATGTCCAGACCGCCCTCGTAGCAGATGCCAATCGAGTGCTTGTTGTGGTTCAGGCAGTGGGCACCCACCATCGCGAGCGGACGCCCAGTCTCGATGCTTCCGTCACGGCGCACCACATAATGGTAGCCGATACCGTTCTTCCAGCCACGCTGACGATGCCAGCGGTCGATGTCCGCAGCCGAGCTTTGCTGGCCGGGACCCACTGCCGAGCAGTGGATGATGATAAGAGTGATGATACGCATTTTCGAGAATGTTTAATGTTTAAAGTTTAATGTTTAAGGCAGTAATAAAGTTTGTAGATTAATGTATGGAAGTGTTCAGTTATAGGAAGTTGATAGCATATCAGAAAGCGAAGGAGGTGGTTAAACTTACTTATCATCTTCTAAAGAAGTTTCCCGCAGATGAGCGGTACGCACTGTGCGACCAGCTAAGGAGAGCTTCTGTTTCGATAACATCCAACATAGCTGAGGGAGTCAACCGATTTTCAGTAAAAGACAAAATACATTTTGTTGAGATAGCTTTTGGATCACTGATGGAAGTGTCCTCTCAGTTTGAAGTCGCAGAAGAGCTGGGTTATATCACTACCGAAGAACGTATCAGCATAGATGACTTGGTAAAAGACGTAGCCCGACTCTTATCAGGACTCCGCAACTCATATTTACCTTCAGAGTCTTAACGCTATCCACTTCCTACACTTTCTTTACACCTTACACATTACACTTTACACATTACACTTTACACATTACACTTTACACATTACACTTTACACATTACACTTTATAAAAGGTGCGAAACGCAGCTTGTTGCACCCAGTGCGGTGAGCACCGCAGCCAGGATGTTGATGATGGTTTGGATGATGAACTTCCAGAGTTCCTTCTTGGGGTCGCTGCTGGTGATGTTCTCGTTTGCAGTGTCAGTCATCTGGTCTGCGACCACATCCGATACCGACTTCTTGATAAGCTTCTGCAAAAGCTTGCCGAATAATTTTTTCATTGTCCTTTGAAATTAAATGTGAATAAAAATTGTTGAGAGAAAGGTCACACAGAAATCACAGAAACCACAGAAATGACATTGAATGAGATTACCTATGAGATACGTGGTGCCATCTATGATGTGTATAAAGCACTGGGACCCGGCCTACTTGAATCCGTGTACGAAGAAGCACTGGTATTCGAGTTAGGGCAACGAGGTCTGAAAGTAGAAAGACAGAAGCAGGTACCTATCATATATAAAGGCAATGTGTTGAAGACAGAACTACGTTTGGATCTTCTGGTGGAAGATACGGTCATAGTAGAGCTTAAATCAGTGGAGGAAATGAAGAAGGTGTTTGCGAAACAACTTCTCACTTACCTCCGCCTGATGAACAAGAAGATAGGTATTCTTGTTAACTTCAACACGGACAACATTCTGACGTCAATTTCTCGTCTTGCGAATTGAAAATCACACAGAAACCACAGATACCACGGAAAGAGCCTACGGCTCACAAAGCGGTAGCAATAATTCTGTGCTTTCCGTGCTTTCTGTGCTTTCTGTGCTTTCTGTGCTTTCTGTGTGACAGAAGAGAGCGTTAGTCGTTGAACCCAGTTCCGCCGCCACCGTTGTCACCGCCGGAGTCAGAGCCACCAGAACCGCTGCCAGAGTTGCCGCCGGAGTCGTCACCGGTGCCCGTGCTAGAGCCAGAGTCGTCAGAGCCGGACCCTGAGCCCGTCGAAGGGGTCGAAGAACTGCCAGGATTTTCTGTGTTATCTGTGCTATCAGTGTGACCCGAGTAAGTCCCGGTCGTGACCGTCCCATCCGCATTGATGGTCGTCTGCACACCGTACTCATTCACGATGATGATGACCGTGCTGTCGCCCGAGAGGGCATTGAGGGTGATGGTCGAAGGCCAGGGTCCTGTGAGGTAAACCTCCTGATAGCCGCTCAGGCTACCGATGCGAATAGACGTGGGATGCTCCGCAGCGTAATCGCTGATGGCCTGTTCCACATCCGTGATGGTCACATCCTCGCCGTCCAGGTAGAGTTCTGCCAGCGAGTCCAAGGCAGCCGACAGACCCTTGTTGTTGAGCGAGTAGTAGCGGTTCGTAGGCGACCCGTTCCCCTTCGGGGTGAAGGTCTGCTTGATGGTACGCAGGTGATACTTCAGGTGCATCTGGATGAACTTGAAGATAGCCTGACGCTTCTTCGCCGCCGGCGTGTTATACACGCTTGCGGGCATTGTCGGAGCCGAACGGGCGTAGGTCACGCCGTTACGGGTTACATACGTGATACCGTCGATGGTACCGGTTGTCTTGCGGCCAGGGCCGACTTGAGTTACTTTTGCCATTGTGGTAAAATTTTAAAAGTTTATTGTTTATTGGTTATAGGTTATTGATGATGGAGTTGAGGAAATTTTCATTCGAGACATTGGAGGCTTACCAGAAATGTCGTACACTCGTTTCCGATGTCTATCGTGTGCAGAAACGTTTCCCACAAGAGGAACGCTATGCTCTGGGAGATCAGGTGCGTCGTGCTTCAACCTCTATTACAGCCAACCTTGCTGAAGGTAGCGGTCGTCAGTCTATCAAAGAGAAGATTCATTTCGTTGAAATATCCTATGGGTCGTTGATGGAAGTCTTTTGTGAGTTGCAGACAGACGTTGATCTTGACTATATTGCAGACGACGTGCTCGAAGAGCTCCGACCTCAGTTCACCGACATAGCGAAGATGTTGTCTGGACTGCGGGCATCACTTGCCAAAAAACTTCAATAACCACTAACCTATCACCAATAACCAATAACCTATAACCAATAACCAATAACCTATAACCTCTCCACAAAACTCACCTTGTTTCAGTATGTCAAAGAACTCTCGAGCCGAATGCAGAGCCAAACTTGTTTGAGCTATGCTGAGGCGAAGTCGTTTTTCGAGGCGCAGCCTCAAAGAGCGCTCAGAAATTGACTTGAAACCTGAATCTTGAAACTAGAAACAGATTCGCGTCGTTTTCTGTTTGCAAAGATGTAGAGCATCGCTATCCACGTGCAAGAGGTGGACGCGACTTGTGACGCAAGTAGTGACAACACTGACGACAACCACCTGATAATTAAAACAGAACCTATATGTCTACACACCAAAAGAAACTGTCTATGGACAGCTATGACGACAGGTCCGACATCTTGTCCATACTCGAGTCCATAGAATCGATGTTCGAGGTATGCCGGTGTGTGCATAACAGCTACACCCAGGCAGGTCTGATGCTGTCCATCACCAGCGAGGCCGAGATGCTCCTCCTCAAGCTTCGTGTGATGCAGGAACGGTGGAGGACTCATCTGCCCTTCAAGGAGGCCAGCAACATCAATTTCTACAACTGGGGCAAGAAGATCGAGCAGATAGCCAAAGCCGTGGCCGGTGTGGAGCAGACTACCGATAGCGATTACTCACTGGACAAGTACTGTCCTTCCAAGCACTATCTCCTTGACCTCTACGAGTGCCTCGACGAGAGTCCCTCGCGGACGGGCGGCACGCCCTACTATGCCGAGACAAGTGTCACAAAGTTCATCTCCGAGGAGAACCGCATCCGCAGCAAGATATCCAAGAAATGGAACGAATACAGCGACCGCTTCTCAGCTCTCGTGCCCCGCGAGTTGAACGAGCATCTGGGCAGCGTGTTTGCCTCCATTGCTGACCGCGAGCCCAATATCCGCCTGACCTGCAACGCTGTGCTGCAAAAACTCTCTACTGCACTCTACGCCCTTTATGACACCCCCAATGGGCGCATCAGTCCAGACCTCTTTGCCCGTCTGGCCGACCGCGTCGTGGGCGAAGAAGAATATGGCGGACGCAAGGCCAAGAGTACCGTTGAGCACGAAGTAAACGAGATAAAGAACGACACTCCCGACGACGAGTGGGAGGCACGTCGCGAGGAGGAAATCAAAGTGGCCGTTGATCTGGTCAAGGATATGACGTTGGGCAGCAAGGTATTCAGCTTCCTCGGGCGCGACAAGACGATGCTCGACAACCCGGCAGGCTTGGGCCGCTTCCTTTGGAGCGTACGCAACAACATCAGTAAAGGCGACCTCTATAACCTTATCGAACTGCTCTACCGCATCGCCTACCTGAGCCGTGACCGCGAGCAACAGGCAACTGTAGCAGTAGAGACCGTCTCGGAGACTTCAGCAGAACAGGATGCGCAATCCGAACCAAAGGATGCCGAATCCATCCGTCGCAAACGTAAGGCAACGAAATTGCAGACCCCCCTTCTGCCCAAGTTCTACAGTACCAAGCTTTCGGCCAACGAAGCCGCCGTTGAGAAGTACTATGAAACCCTCCACCACTGTGGCTACTACATCGGGCGCACCCTCACTGCCAACGAGAAACGCGACCCTGATGCCTGCACCTATGCCGGATGGAAGTGGACCCACCTGCGCGATGCCTTCGTCCGTCTGGGCTTCTTCCGTTCCGACAGCTCCAAGCGCGGCTTCGCCCAGCATCTGGCCGATGTCTTCCCATACCTCACGATGACCAACATCCAGCGGGGTTTCAACAGCCGTGGCACCTATGTCGATTCCAATGCCACCGCCACCATCATCGGCGAGATGGAATTCGAGTTCGAGGAAGTCGCAGTACTGGCGGGACTGAAATAACCTGAAACTTGAAACCAAATAGAAGATTTCTATAAAAAATAGTTAAATGGTCGTTAATAAGGTGGTGTAGCACCTGCGATTTGGATAAAAAGTCGTAATTTTACAAAATAAACATGATTTATATGGAGAATAAGAACGATAAGATAATAGAAATACCAATCGACCAGTTGGTTTATGACATTGAGAATCCGCGTATTCCCCAGTCTATCAAGCAAGAAAACGAAGAGAGTGTACTGGAGTGGATGATAAACAAGGAGAATGTCACCGACCTAATGTATTCCATTGGCGAAAAAGGATTCTTCCCAGGCGAGCCATTACTGGTAGTAAAAAATGACGCAGGACAATATGTCACTGTAGAAGGAAACCGCCGATATACAGCAACATATCTGCTTCAATATCCAGAAAAGGCTCCAGTCAGGAAATCCACAATCCTGGACATAGCAGAAACCGCTAAGTGTCGTCCTGATAGGCTCCCCGTTGTTGTTTTTGGCTCTCGTGAAGATATTGTCGATTATTTGGGCTATCGTCATATCACCGGCGTAGAGCCTTGGGATGCTTTGTCTAAAGCTAGATACCTTAAACAGCTTTATGACCGCCTGGGTGATGGCTTGTCAGCTGCCGAAAAGTATCGTGCATTAGCAAGGCAAATTGGCAGTCGTTCATCGTATGTCCGCCAGATATTGGTGGGGGGGAGGTTAGTGAATGTGATTGAGGGGCAAGACTACTTTGACATACGCGACTTGAGTGACCAGACGTTCGAATTTGGCTCTTTCTATACAGCAATCGTAAAGCCCAACATCGCTCAATACATCGGGCTTAATATAGATGAAGATGACCCGTTGGTGAATTTGAACGAGGAACACCTACGTGATTTGGTATCATGGATGTTTGAGAAAAATGGTGAGAATCAAACACGTGTGGGTGAGTCCCGTAATCTGAACAGACTGAATAAGATATTAGATCCCAAATACTCAAAGGCATTGCTGGCTTTCAAGAGCGGAACCTCATTGTCTGCTGCTGCCGACCTGACCGACGAGGCCGATGAAATTGTAAGTAAGAAAATCAGTGAGTCTTTGGACGCCATCAAGATTGCCTGGTCTTATTTCCCTTCCATCAAGGAATACGACAGCATTGATCAGGAGCAGCTGAAGGATATCAACAAGACGGCAGCCGCATTCTATAAAGCACTTGTGGCCAAAATGACCTCGGAGTCAGGACTTGAAGACGTAGATTGAAGATGATAGACATAATAAGTACAGATAAACTGGTAAAGGCGCCTGAAACGAATGAGTCCAGAAATATGTGGACTGATTATTGCGAACTGCAATGTCTTATTTCGGAAGGTACAAAAATAGATCAGGACCAGTTAAGTAGCATAGTATTGAAGTCGTTTGACTTTAGTGAATACAGCACAAGAAGGGAGCAGAATAAGAAGGAGAAGCTGACAACTATACTAACGGAAGTGTATTCTCGAGTTAAGCAAAGACAGCTATTGTTGGGCGACAAATATCCCTTTGAGATAGATTCAGATGATCAGCTTAGTTTGAAAGAGGGAAAGTTGTCAGATATCCATCGTCTCTATATATTGCTTTTGTGTGCTTCTAATCTAGGTTACATGAAGAGCATCAATGGCTTGACGAGTGATTTTGAGGTCGTTTGTCTGTTGTTCATGCGCAAGTTGTTTCCCTCAATGACCTTCAAATTGTGTGGTAGCAGTAATACCAACACTTGCCTTCTCGCAGAAGATGTTATCAATGATGCGAAACTCAAAGACAAGATTGTAAGCCTATCCAAGTTCATATCAGTAACATACGATGAGAGCGTAGTGAATGCCCTTTCTCCAAACAACTTGGGAGATGCAGGGTTGGATTTGGTCGGCATCAGACCAATGGGCGATGAGCGTAAATCAATACCCGTTATATTTGGACAATGTGCATGCAGTGCAGACCAATGGGCTGATAAACAACATTCTATAAGTGACTCTCAATGGAAAAAATACTTGAGGACATGGGAAACGTCTTTCCAGAGGTACATATTCATTCCCATCTGGTATATGAATACAGAAAAGCAGTTCGAGGACGAACTGAAAATAGCCGAATGTGTTGTTGTAGATAGGTTTCGTCTTCTGAACCTCGCGGATGACTCTTTCATTGCCAAATGTACTTCTATTTGATAGATTCACACGTCATGCGAATACTTTCTTTCTTTTGCGGTTGCGGAGGTCTCGATTTAGGATTTAGAAAGGCAGGCTTTCAGATTCTATGGGCTAACGACAATGCACATTCAGTAAAAGAAACATACGAATATAATTTCCCGGAAACAGCATTCTGCGATAGCAATATTAATACGCTGTCATTAAACGACACACCTGACGATGCAATTGGGATTATCGGAGGACCTCCGTGTCAGAGTTGGAGCAATGCTGGTAAAGGGGGCGGCTTTGAGGATCCGCGAGGTAAGGTGTTTCTCACCTTCATCAATATTCTGAAAGAGAAGCATCCAATCTTCTTCGTGGCAGAAAATGTAAAAGGCCTTTTAGCTGCAAGAAATAAAGACTCGTTCAATCAAATAAAGGAGGCTTTCAAGGATGCCGGATATGATATTTGGGTGGAATGTTTGAATGCAAATGACTATGATGTCCCTCAAAACAGGGAGAGAGTCATATTTGTAGGTTTTAGGAAAGGGCTGAATGTCAACTTTCGTTTCCCTCAGCCTCTTCCTCATAAGCCAACAGTGTTTGAAGCTATCCACGATTTACAGGGCACAGTAGTCCCAATGGGAGGAACGCCGGTAATCAATGCACATGAATATTGGGAGGGGGGCTATTCGTACATATATATGTCAAGGAATAGGGTGTTAGACTGGAATAAGCCGAGTTTTACTATTCAGGCTTCAGGAAGACAGACTTCCATCCATCCCAGTGCGCCAAAAATGATAAAGGTAAAGAAAGATGTATTCAAATTCAATCCAGACGGTCTTGACCTCTATCGTAGGCTTTCAGCTCGAGAATGTGCGCGAATCCAGTCTTTCCCGGATGACTTTGTCTTTAAGTACCAGACACTGAATGATGCATATAAAATGATTGGTAATGCAGTGCCCGTTAATCTTGCTTACCATATTGCATTGTCGATAAGAAACGTCATAGAATTCCTACCAGAGGTTTGGCGTCAAGCGTAAGGAGTTGAAGCCAATGTTTGAGGTTTGTCAGCCAATAGTTTGGGTGTGAGTTTTGCGCTCGGCTCTACCGCTTGCCCAAGCAAACCACTGAAACGTAAACCCTTAACCGTGAACCCTTAACCAAATGTAGCTCATAGCTGCTGTTTTAGTATGGCAGTAGTATGCGAAAGGCGGGATAAAGACTTGTGAAGGACGAGGGAACAGCGAACTTTAAAAAAAACTATTTCTGTGTTTTCTGTGCTTTCTGTGTGACAAAAACGAAATAAACAATAACAATTTAAAATATTCACAAACAAATGATTAACGTTGGAATTATCGGATGCGGCTTCGTGGGCGGAGCCTTGAAAGATTGATTGGAGCATAACAACCCGGAGTGCAAACTTTTCATCAGCGACCCGTAAAAGGGTTACAACGATGACCTGAGCAATATCGATATCGCGTTCTTGCAGATCCACGTGCCAACCGAGGACGATGGTACGCAGGACCTGACGCTGATGAAGCAGCTCATCACCAACCTGCCCGATGTACCCGTGTTCATGCGCACCACCATCCTGCCCGGCACCAGTGATATGCTCTCGCGCGAGACCGGTCACCAAGTATGCTACATGCCCGAGTTCCTCACCGAGCGTACACATATTGAGGACTTCAAGAAGCAGACTATGGTGTTCACAGGAGCTCACGACTTGCTCACCAAGATTTTTGTTGGAAAGAAGTTCGCCGTGATGACTCCGCTGGAGGCCGAGCTGACCAAGTATATGCACAACGTGTTCGGAGCCTGCAAGGTCACCTATTTCAACACCTGCCGTGAGTACTGCGAGCAGATGGGCGGCGACTGGCGCAAGGTCCACACCGGCATGCTACTCTCCGGTTATATCAACGACACACATACCTATGTTCCTGGCCCCGATGGTAAGTTCGGCTACGGCGGCAAATGCTTCCCCAAGGATGTCAATGCCTTTGCCAAGATGACCGCAGGCACCCCCTCGGCACCCTGCTGGCACCCCTCCACGAACTCAACGTCCACTTCCGCGGATTTGAGGAGCACATCTAAACATCCTCTTCCCATGACAGCTTGCATAGCCCATAAGAAAACGCCCATGTCCGTGAACCATCCAGGCCCCTGCCTTTTGTTCACGGACATGGGAGTGTGGGCTATGCTTCAATGTTCAGTACAGCATCCCGAACAGCCACAGAGGAATTTTGTTTCCGAAGCCTATCTCAAGGTTGTCAGCAACAACATAGCTGTTGGGCATGTCCTTGATTTGGGTGAAACCTTTCTTTGCACCACCCACCTCAAAAAGGTAGGTATCATCAATCAGGAAATCACCCTGCTTGGACTGCTTTACGACGTGACTCACTGTCAGTTGGCCTGTGAAGTAAGCCTCCCGCATACTGCCTTCGTCGGGTGCCGAGGTAATGGCTGTCATGATGTTGGTATTGTCAATGAGGATTTTGTCCGGTTTGCCCACCCTCTTCAAACCTTTACCCTCGATGTGTATCTGGCGGATGAGCGAGGCCCGTTCCATCAGTCCCAGCAGACGTATCAGCTGATTGCGTGTGGTGTCTATGGTCTGACAGAGCGACGTAATCTTGGGCGTGAACGGAGGCAACCCTGTCAGCACCACCAGCAGGCGTTTCATCTTCTGCAGCGTCTCGTGACCCACATCCTCCACGGCAGGAATATCATTCTCAATGACCGTTTGCACCACCCGCTCTATGCGTTCTCGGTAACCTTCCCTGTCCGCCGTTTCCCTGCGGAATGGGTAATAGCCCTCGATGAAGTAGCGCTCGAAGATCGGCAGCACCTTCACCTGCGCCGCAATGCCCGCAGCTATCTGCACATGGCGCTCTATGATGTCCTGAACCGTCAGCACCGAGATGTCAGCCAAGCCATTCATCTTCATGTATTCGCGCAGCGAGAGACCTGCCATGTCATACATGCGTGGGCGGCGCGAGAGGTCGGCTTCCCCCTGTTCTATCTGCAACAGCGACGAACCCGTGAACACCACGTTGAAGTCCGGGTAGCTGTCGAAGATGTTCTTCAGCTCCACAGCCCACGTCTTGTAGCGGTGAACCTCGTCGGCAAACAGATGCGTCACCCCATGCGTATAGAGGTATTCCACCAGTTCCGTCAGCGTGTGGCTGGCAAACCAGATATTGTCCAGCGAGGTGTAGAACGCCTTCGACGTATCGGGAAACGCCATCTTGATGCGCTGGAGCATCATCGTTGTCTTGCCCACACCGCGGGCACCTCGGATGCCTATCAGGCGTTCGTTCCATTGGATTCTGTCATAAAGGTATCTGATGAAGTCACAACTCGTGTGCTCCAGCAGTCGTGCATAGGTGATAAACAGTGTCTGCATAGGTCAAAGTTATTGGTTTCAGGTGCAAAAGTATAAAAATTTTCCTTTCAAAGAAAAGAAAAGGCAAAAAATCTTTCCTTGGAAGGAAAAGAAAAAGTCAGATTCCTTTCCTTGAAAGATAAAATCAACGATAAACGGCTATAAAAGCATAGAACATGATTGAGAAATGTAAACGCTTCGCTGCTATCTTCGTCAAGATGCTCTGATGGCTGAGTATAAGGCTAACCAGGAAAAAATGCATGCAGCAGAAGCCGCCAAAGATTTGGCTGAGGCAAGATAGGCTTAAAAAGCTAAAGGCTACAAACATTATTTAGAACAACAAGAAAAGAGTTTGAAAACAAGGTGCAGAGCCAGCGAGAAATGACCCTTTCGACATCCCATCAGTGCGCTGATGCTGGAAGGAATCGGGGATTTTGATGGACGATTGAAGAGCAAACGGGCTTCACTACGCCAGTTGGAACGGTTAACAGGAACTTTTCGGTTAAGGTATGAGCAGAGAATGCTCGCATGCTATGTCATGCCGTAGAAAAGTCAACAAAGTTAATAGGTAAGGGAATAATTCACCGACTATAGCCGTGAGACAGTATCTGTCCCCCTGTTCTCACTTTAGGCTTATTCACCTCATACAAAGAAGAAAAGAACGGCTATCGTGTTTATCATGGCAAGAAATAGTGGTTTTGAGGATTGCATGTAGCAATAAATAAAGATAAAATACGTTATACCTGTAGTAAATAACGAGATTATGTTGAATGAATTAAATATACGCCATTTTGGGCCGATAAAGGAGGCTCATCTGAAGTTTGGTGACATTACTGTTCTGATAGGCGCACAGGCAAGTGGCAAGAGCCTCTGCTTGCAATTGTTGAAGTTACTGTTGGACAAACGCTATGTGGCAGCTACAATGGATAAGTACAACTATGTGATTGCCAAGAATCCAGATAATATACTGAACTTTTATTTTGGAGATGGCCTGGCCAAAATGTGGACGGAAGATACGGTCATTTCTGATGGTGTTAATACATATAAGAAGAACGGATTGCTTGGCAAAGGTAATCCGAATGCACAGGAACAGTTGTTTTATATCCCCGCACAGAGAATCATCAGCATCTCTGACGGTCGTCCTAAAAACTTTATGGAGTATGATTCATCCACTCCATTTGTCCTGCGTCAGTTCAGCGAGACATTGAGGATGTTTTTCCAATATGGACTGAATGGCAGCAAAGTTGTTTTTCCGATAGGGTATAGATTGAAAAGTGGTGTGAAAACCTCGCTACAGAAAAACATCTTCCATGATGGAAGAGTTACAATTGATGATCGTTCCGGCCAGAAGAAGATGCAACTCTCTGTAGGTGAAATGAATATTCCGTTTATGGCATGGAGTGCAGGACAAAAAGAGTTTATGCCCCTATTGATGGCTTTCTATTGTCTGTCTGGGCCTCCACAGAATGTGATTGACAGGAGCCAGTACCGTTACGTAGTTCTGGAAGAGCCGGAAATGGGCCTTCATCCAAGGGCTATTCAGTCGGTGTTGCTACAGACTTTGGAATTGGTACAGAATGGCTACAAAGTGATTCTTTCGACTCATTCTCAGGTACTTCTTGAGTTTGTATGGGCTTTCAACACTATCAAAGACAGCGATGCTACCGTTGCACAGAAAGAAAGATTGCTTCAACGGATGTTTGGAGTGGAGCGTTTTGAGAGTATCGGCAATATGTTGGAAGGAATATTTGACAAGAGTATCAATACCTACTACTTTGCGAATAAGGGAGATGGCGTGACTTCTGTCGACATATCAACCCTTGATGTCACTAGCGACGACACAGATGTTTCAGAATGGGGTGGGCTATCTCAGTTCTCTGGCAAGACATCGAACATCGTATCACAGATTATCAATGGAGAGTATGAGTAAGTTTGAGGCGATAGTGAGGTCGGTAACAGATATTTCCGAGGGGTACAAGCCTGGACTAAGCGCAATGGGGGCCAACTCTCGATATGTGTCAGCAAAGGATACCCGAAAATTGGATGGCAGTGTGGATATAGATGCTTGTACTCACGATAAATACCCGGGCGACCATCGTTGGGACTATGTGTTATCGTACGATGAAAGGGCTTTTTTTGTTGAGGTTCATCCGACAACGGGTGGAGAAGTAAAAGAGATGGAGGCGAAGCTAGGATGGCTTAAAGCTTGGCTTAAGCAACATGCTAAACCTCTTAATGAATTTCCATCTGGCAAACCGCGCTTTACTTGGGTCAGTTCAGGGAAATGTGGACTTTTGAAGTCTTCGCCAGAGTATCGCCGTGCAGCAATGTTAGGCTTACTCCCTGTGAAGATGCTGGTGCTTGAATAGGCACTCATTACAGACTTTATGCTTTTAACCCGCAAGTCCATCTATTAACGACCAATTAACGGCCCATTCCTGGGAATTGGCGTTGAACAAAGTCGTTGAACGGTTTTTGACTGATTTGAATTTGATTTTCGATTGTTTTCTACGCGAAATGTATCACAAGTTATGAATGCCAATGGCCTAATGAGCAGTGGCGAAACATGAAACTTGAGGCTTGAAACCAGCGATCACCATCGCTCCTCTCTCCCTTCAGCCTGCTTACTGCCTTACTCTAAGCATACTCTCGAGTATGGCTACAAGCAGCCAGTAAGCAGCCAGCAAGGAGCCTGAAGGCAGGTCCATTAACCCTTAACCTTGAACCGTGAACCATTAACCATAGTTGTGGAGCCTGTAAGCAGGGTAGAAGCAGGGTATAGCCTGTTTGGGTGACTTGAAACTTGAAGGCTGCGATTTAGTGAGAACAATGCCAAACTTGTTCGAGAATTGTCGAGCGTCAGCAGTCTCGACCGAAGGTCAAACTTGAACCCTGAACCCTGAAACAGGCTTTAGCCATACTCTACCCATACTCTTGCCATACTCTACCCATAGTGTAGCCATACTCATAGCTGCTGTTTTAGTATGGCAGTAGTATGCGAAAGGCGGGATAAAGACTTGTGAAGGACGAGGGAACAGCGAACTTAAAAAAAACTATTTCTGTGTTTTCTGTGCTTTCTGTGTGACAAAAACGAAATAAACAAACAGATATACGATAATGAAAAAAGAATGCTAGTGTTTGGAATCCGTCCGGAGGCCATCAAGATGTGCCCGCTGGTCAAGGAGTTCCAGAAGTATCCCGATGAGTTTCGATGAGTTTGAGACAATAGTGTGCGTGACGGGACAGCACCGCGAGATGCTGGACCAGGTGCTGCGCATCTTCGAGGTGAAGCCCGACTACGACCTCAATATTATGAAGCAGGGGCAGGACCTGTACGATGTCACCGCCCGCGTGCTCACCGGTATGCGCGACGTGTTCATCAAAAACAGAGTACTGATTTGTTCAAAATCGCCCGATAAATTTTGTTAAAAACGCCCGATAAGCTTTGCTGGACTGTTTTTTATTCGTAGTTTTGCACCAAAATTGATGAAGGTATGGAGTATCTTAACAGAATAGCTGACAAGGCTTTGGCCTTACGGCTGGAGGCTTTTGGCGCAGTGCTGATCAAAGGCCCCAAGTGGTGCGGCAAGACTACAACGGCGGAGCGGCAGGCAAGGAGCGTGATAAAAATGCAAAACCCGGACACTCGCGAAGGGTATCTGGCAACGGCACGGACAAAGCCGTCGCTGCTCCTGAAAGGTGACACCCCGAGGCTGATTGATGAGTGGCAAGTGGCGTCTGTGCTATGGGATGCGTTGACTCAAAAGGTGGAGGTAAGAGCGGAGGGATGCGCGTTATCACCTATACAGTTATCCAGAAAGCACCCGACCTCGTGGAACTCACATTGCTTTACATATACGATAAGAGTGAGATGGAAAGTATTTCTACTCGTTTCATTAAATACCTTTTAGGAAAGTGATTTAGCAGCAAGAAAGTGTGGGCAAAGATGCCAAACAGGGAATCAGTAGAACCGTCCCCCTGATCTATAACAGATGTAGAGTACACCACGGATGACCGTTTGACCGATGACGACATTAGTCAGTATCTGCGAGGTCATTGGCAGTTAGAGCATCCTACAGACCTGCAAAAGAAAGAAAAGGCTGATCGTAACGAGATACTAATAGAAGCTATTCAGTATGGCGTACCATTGCGGCAACTATCAAGGCTGACAGCTATCAGTTACGGAGTCATACAAAGAATAAATGGCAAAATGAAAGTGGGTCAGTAGAACCGTCCCCCTGATCGGAGTCATACAAAGAATAAATGGCAAAAAGAAACTGGGTCAGTAGAACCGTCCCCCTGATCTTCAAAGAATAAATGGCAAAATGAAAGTGGGTCAGTAGAACCGTCCCCCTGATCTTTGAGAATGCTTCTGATGAAGTGAAGAACGTTTTGCTTTTGGGAGCATATCTCCATGACATTGGGAAAGGTCCGGCAAGCAAGTGGACGGAAGGAACGATGATTGGGGCTTATCCCGACCATCCTGCCGATGCCATACCGATGCTTGGACGCATTCTGACGGAGGAGATAGAATCTTTGAACGACGATGAGATACGCAGGCTTTGTATGTTAGTTGTCTATCATGATATAATAGGTGAATGCTATGAGAAAGGACGCGACAAGCAACAGATAGTTGACTTAATTGAGAGCGAGGATGATTACGATATGCTGACGGCGATATCTATAGCAGATGCCACAGCAGTTAATGGCTTCTGGGGAAAAAGAATCATCAGTGGCGCTGCAGCCATGAAAGACGAAGTAATGAAACTGAAGAACGGGTAGTTATGACGAACCAACTGAAATACGCTTTCCGGTTGACGCACATTGATAATATACCTTATATTGATCGATGTGGGCTGGTACGGGCGGATTCACCCCTGCGCGACCCTAACTATGTGAGTATTGGTGACAGACAGGTGATAGGTATTCGTGCCGGTCGTGATGTCAAAGGGTATCATTTGAATGAATATGTTCCCTTCTATCTTGGCCCTCGTTCCCCGATGCTCTATGTGATACAGCACGGCTACAACGGAGTAACCCGTGTGGAAGCAGAAAACATAGTTTATTGTGTTATACGTCTCGATGACTTGATATATAACAATATAGAGTGTATATTCACGGACGGACATGCCTTGAGCGCATTTACATCGTTCTATCAGAAGAATCTGCTTCCCAATATAGATGAAATAGTTAAGTATGATGACGTGTTTTCATCGCAGTGGAACATTGAGGAAGACCTTGACTTGAAACGTCGCAAGGAGGCAGAATTATTGGTTAGACAAGACCTTCCTGCACAATATGTCAGAGGTTACGTCGTATATAATGAAAAAGCCAAGCAACGATTGATTGAATCAGGTGTTGCACCCGAAAAGATTGTTGCTGTGCCAGGTTATTTCTTTTAGGAGGAAGGATTATGATACATTATGTAAAAGGAAACCTGTTGGAGAGTGATGCACAGGCCTTAGTAAATACAGTCAACACCGTAGGTGTGATGGGAAAGGGGATAGCCCTTCAGTTCAAGGAGGCCTTCCCTGAGAATTTCCGTGTGTATTACAATGCATGTCGTAAGAAAGAGTTGCATATCGGGGATGTGCTGGTTGTAGAGGACTCCAACCTTGCCAGCGGTCCCAAACTCATAGTCAATTTCCCAACCAAGACACATTGGCGTTACCCCTCAGAATATTCTTACATAGAACAGGGTTTGCAGTCATTGCGGAGAGAAATTCAGACGCGTCATATTCGGTCGATAGCTATTCCGCCGCTTGGCTCTCATAATGGCGGTCTTGACTGGCTGCAAGTGAAGCAGATGGTAGAGAAAGCCTTGGGTGATTTGGACTGCGAGATATATCTTTATGAGCCGTCAGATGTCATCATTGAACGAATGAAGTCTGAGCGTGCTCGGCTGACACCTGCTAGGGCAATGCTCCTCACGATGCTTGCCGACCTTACCAAAAACGGAGAGTTTGCTTCCGTTTTTGCAGCAGAGAAACTGGTTTATTTTATGCAGCGTTTGGGTGCTGCCGACATCTTCAAGGTTGATTTCAAGCCATACTATTATGGCCCTTATTCTGGAGGAAAGGTTGCTCATGTGCTTTATGCGCTGAATGGCAGCTATATCAAAGGTATGGGTGGTATGGAAAACCGTCCATTTGATTACATTTGGTTGTTGGACGATGCGGAACGCGAGGCATCCCGCTTCATTGACGAGGCCAAGAATGCAGCGCAAATGAAAGAAATATGTGAGAAAACAAAGGTTTTTCTGCGCGACTATTATTCCAATTATTCTCTTGAACTCCTTGCTTCAGTTGATTTCTTATTGAACAACGTACCCGCTCTTCATAATTGGAGGAATGCCGATGATAACGATGTTTTGGACACTCTTACGTTGGAAATACAGAATTGGAGCAAACGTAAGGAACATATGTTTAAACGCAATTATTTGAGTGCAGCATACCATTATTTGAAAGACAGACAATTTTAAACTGTGACATATAATCGAGATCAGCACGTTTCGTGCAATCCGTGTTCACAAAATAAAAATTCTCTCATTCTCTAATTCTTGATTATGCCCTACACTGATTTCTCTGAGATAGATAGACTTCATTCCGAGTGGTCGAGGATGGAGAAGGCGGCCAGGTTGGGTTGGCTGTCTGGAGAGAGGGCGCGGCTTACAGGGCTTGCGAACCAGTTCTCGCTGTATATATATGCTAAAGGGGGCCTCATGAATGATTCCGAGAGAGCTTACGCTCGCAAGCTCCTTGACATGATTAACTCTGTGGAAGCAGAAGGCTCAAAGGTGATGGACGACCTTAGAAATGATGCTTTCAAAGAGATTGTCAATAGTTTAATGAAACAATAAAATAGCTCCCACCGACAGTTGGAGCGGCTCACAGGAGTAGGAAGAGGACTAATTCAAAAGTTATAAAAGGACAAAAAAGGTGTGAGGGAATATCTGATTCTGATGTCAGTGACCTGTCCCCTGCCATCCCGAGCAATTCTGATGTCAGTGACCTGTCCCCTGCCATCCCCGAATATTTCCGTGCAATCTGCGTGACCTTTCCGGCCTTGCGAAGCAAGTTTTCGTTATATTAACGTTTTAGTTATCGTTTTCGTTCTCGTTCTCAAAAAAAAGTAGTACCTTTGCATCAAAATACAGGGCGATTCGTCGGCCTAGATATAGAAAACAGACAAGCATGGCCACACCTATGCTGCTGGATACCAGCGCAGAACGTGATGCGTCACAACGACCAACACCCCTTTTTGTCCTCTGCCAAACCTTTGGCAGTGCCCCTTTTCTGTAGTTGATAGACAATTTTTAGTTGATAGATAATAGATAAAAGATAATAGTTGATGAGTAAGACATATCAGAAAAACCAAGAAGAAGCTGTTATCGCAGCAGAGCCGGTTGCAACTTATGGTGTTTCCAATACCATAACGAATCCATCGAAGGTATTCACCACCAAAGAGCGAGTAATGGCAAGTACAATGTCTGTTGACGAGTACTTCGACGAATTAGTTACCTTGGTGCACAAGGATTATGCAAATCTATGAAGTCCGCATCAGCCATGCTGCATATCAAGACATGGTAGAGTTGCGTAAGTTCCTTGATGCGATGTTGTCAGAAGAGGGAGCCATACGCTATGCGAACAATATGCGAGAGGAAATCAAGATGTTATCCGTGTATGCCGATTGCTATGGTCGCACCACGTCCATGACTTTGCGCCATATTCATCCAGAAGCACGCAGGATGGTATCTCACAATCGCAAATGGATATATGTGTATCACATAGACGAAACGTTCGTGATCGTAGACAGGATAATACCCGCAAAGAAGAACAAGGGCTGATAATAACCATGCCATTTATAGATATCGAAGAAGGAGCTGACGATGTCAAACCAACTGCTGCGCTGTGGTACAAGCATTGGAGCCAATGTTCGTGAGGGGTTATATGCGCAAAGTCGTAAGGACTTTGTCAGCAAACTGAATATCGCACTCAAAGAATCTGGTGAGACCGATTACTGGTTAGACGTAATCCATTCGGCAGAGTACTTTACGGACGACGAGTATCAGTCCCTTAAGAACGATAACAACGAACGACTAACGGGAATAGGAAGAGGACTTATCCAACGGATGTAACTCGTGACACTGACCTGTCCCCTGTCATACCGATTCCATTCAATATGGAATACCCCTAAGACAACTCAGTCGCCTGACGGGTATCAGTTACGGTGTTATACAACGAATAAATAGCAAAATGAAAGTGGGTCAGTAGAACCGTCCCCCTGATCTTCTAAAACGGAGATATACTGACAGGAGACAGGCTTCTGATACATATAATACGATGGATATTAATTGGCGAGCTATTAAGGAAAAGTTATTGTTATACTGCAAAAATGCTTTTGTAGAAAACAATATTGTTCTGACTCAGGAAGAGTTGGAAGAAGATGTTATTGTTTTCTACAATTTTGTTAGCTTGTCACTTCCATATGCCGAAATAGGAAATATTCGCAAGGAGATGATGACAGCTTTGCAAGCCGCATGCATAGATGAGATAGGAGCTGTTGAGCATCTTAAAAGAGTGGCAACACTCTTTGATGCATATATGAAAAAGCTTATCGCCTATGCGGGCATTAATACCTTTGAAAATGTCAAAAGTAAGCTGCAGATGGACTTGTTAAGAGAGTTTGGCTATTGGGGTATGATGATTCCTCCTTATAAGGAATCAAATATAGAGCATTTCAAGGGTGCCACAGATGCATCTTATCTTTTGGGTATGACTATATTGACCCGTAATAAAGTTCATAATTCTCCATTAATGGATGATAGCGAGGTAACATATCGTTTAAAATGTGTTGTTGCACTTTACATATATTTAATCCATAAGAATAAAGCAACTTTGCTGCGGATTAATCCAGCTTTAGCTAAGCAAGAGCTCCATTATTTCGGTGATGACCCGGAGAATGCACTTCTTTATGATTATATCAGTTATGGTAACTCCTCAGTGCAGATTAAGAAGCGTTATGTCAGCACTTATGCAAAGCATCAATTGTATAGTACAGGTACACTGACGGAAGATGAACTAATTGCAAAACTTCAGAAGTTTTCTGATAATACGTTAAAGGAGGCTGCTACAAAGCGCATTGTAGAAGAGTTAGCTAATAATAAGGATATAAAATTGGCGTCTCATGCACCCAAAAAATACACTCTTCCTGATAAGGAAAGAGTACGTATTCAAGATGCAGAAGAGAATTATAATATGTCCTTACAGAGTTTTAATAACTCAATGCAAGAGTCAATCATACGGTATGGGTTGAAAGCAAAAGCTAAAGAAGTGACTAATTTGTTGATGCAGTATCTGGCAGCTCAATATCATTATGATATAGAAGAAGCATTAGGTGACGTTGAAAGGGATGATAAACCCAATTGCCATGAGTTTATGGCAAAATTAAAAGATTTGGGTTGTCCTGCTGATAAGACTAAAGACTTATTTAAAGAGCTTTTGTATATCAGTCGTGATAACGATGTTCTTGTAAGGGTATGCGCTGGTAGAGAATTTAAAAAAATCTCAGATCCAGATATGTTTAATGAATATGTCCGTAAGGCTGATAGGAAAGTTTGGTTAGATACTCAAATACTTCTTTATCTCTTATGCAATAACGATGATTATGCAAGGTATGATCATCCAAGTTATAAAACAGCTATGGCATTGTTCAGACAGCCTGCTGCCAATAATTATTTTCATTTTACTGTTGCTCATTTTTATTTGAGCGAACTGACAAATCAGTTAAGATTGGCACTATTACTCATTGGAGTAGTTGATATGCCTTTTGCTAAGGGTAGAAATATGTCTCAAAATGTTTTTTACCGTCATTATCGCAAGCTTCGTGATAACAGTGGGCTTCCTGATGGCGTGGAATCATTTGCAGACTATATGCAAGATAATTTCAATTTGTCAGAAGAAGATGCCTTCGAGCAGGATTATGAAAGTATAATTGATGGTGTAGTTGAAGGGAAACTCGATGAATTTAATATTCGGGTTGAACGAATTCAGCAGCAAAGCAATAAAGAGATAGGTAACTCTTCAGAGCTCCTTAATCAAGCAGCCAAAAACATGGGATATCCCATGAAACCAAGTAAGACTCTTTATAATGATGCCTGGATGGGGAGTTCTTTATTTAAACATGAAGAGAATCAGAAACCTATTTTCATCACCATGGATAATAGCTTTGAACCATACAGAAAGCTATATTTGGCAAAATACAAAAGAGGATCTTCCTTCAATTGGCATCTGTTTAGCCCTGCAGAGTTTTTGAATCATATTGACTTTATAGATTTCAGAGTGAATGCAGACAATCTGACAGATAGTCTGCTCTCAATCATAGAAACTAGCGAAGTAAAGGATAAAACGCTGGATATTATTGATAGAGTGAATAGGTTTTTAGATATACCCCAACTATCAAACAATCAGCGGAAAAAGTATATGGGTTGGGTAAATGACATATTCCAGTCAGACGAATATGCTTATAAAGCTGATGTACAAAACAAAGATCCAAAATCATCTGGAATATACAGATTCCTTGATGCTCAAGATAGAGTATTTACTTACTTCTCTGAAAAGAATGAAGAGTCAATTAAGAATTTCCAAAGAATGCTTAAGAATGAAGAAAGCTTCAAGGAGTATCTTACTGTACTGAATAATTATGCTTCTGAACTTCAGGCAAACGAAGATGATTTAATACTAACAGTTGAGGTAAAGTTAGAGGATTTCTTAAAACCTAGTACGACACTTCAGCCAGGAGAAAATTAAGATATAAATCAGGCGGTTAGGCGTAAAGGTAACCATACTTTGTGATTTAAGGTTTCGACTAAGATGAGTTGATCTCAAATAATTACGAATATGAGTTACTGTTTAACTTGCCCTGCTGAAAAGCCAGTGCATGTTAGCGACTACTTCCGTTTTCGTTTCGGCAAATGGGAGTACGTTCGAGAATATTGCAGGCGACTACCAGGTAGTCTAGGCAGATGTCTTTGGTTCGGGCATTGATAAAAGAACCCACTCCCTTCGGGGAGTGCTTTTCAAGACATTTCTATATGAGTAATAATTAGTTATGATAGAGCTTAATCCACGATACGAAGCGATATTTAATCCCGACAACATTGACCATGAAGGCTGCGGGTAAGCGAGAGCAAAGTCAAGGCTTGCTTGAACATTGCCGAGCGGGAGCAGGCTCGACCGAAGGTCAATGCGATGGGATTGCAAGCCTGATGAATGTCGAGGCGGATTTCATCAAGGAGGCACTGGATGCTGGACTGTATAAGCAGACTGCAAGAATTACTTCAGACTTTATCCATCCTACATCAGCCTTCGTTCTGCGGACTATGGCTATCCTTCATATATAGACAGATAAATAAGAAGTTGATGAACACTAAATACAAAAAACTCGAAGATGCTCTTCTTAATGCAACTGACTTGCTGATTGAAAAAGCAAAGAGTCAGGGTGAGAAAGCCCTCTACAATCTTTTCAAGTCAGCTATTCTGCAGAAATATAAGGAGCAATATGACATAGAGATTCAGCAAGGCGAAGTAGAGAAGGACACTGTTGACAAGAGCATTGATTTCCTCTTCGAAAACGCATGTGTCAGTTTCAGAGCGCTTCCCAATATAAAGGATTCCGACAAAGAAGATGTGATAAGGCAAGCACAGGCCGCTTTACCCTCTTGGAAGGCAATGGTAATACAGAATCTAACAAATAAAGGAATAAAGGTGGTTTAACCAATGCCTCGCCAACCTCGAACATCCTCAGGAACTGGCATCTACCATGTGATGCTTCGTGGCATCAACAGACAAGATATCTTTGAAGAGCAAGAGGACTACCAACAGTTTCTCATTCGTCTTCAGAACCTCGTAGATCCGATAAATGACAATGGCGAACATATCCCGTCTTACTTCCATGTGTATGCCTACTGCCTCATGTCAAACCATGTACATCTACTGCTACGTGAACGTACCGAGAGCATTAGCATCAGCCTGAAACGCCTTACCGTTTCCTATGCAGCATACTACAACAAGCGTTATCAAAGGGTAGGGCACCTGTTTCAGGACAGGTTCAAAAGTGAGCCGGTAAATGACATCGAGTATTTTGTAACACTATTAAGATATATTCATCAAAATCCAGTTAAGGCAGGGATATGCGTCAAGGCAGAAGAATATACTTGGAGTAGTTGGCAGGAGTATCTGAACGATGATGGAATACTTCCAACCCTGTGCTATACTAAAGCAGTGCTCAAACGAATCACTCTTGACAATCTGAAGGAATTAGTGGATGAAATATTAGATGGAGATATAACAGATGTAGAGTACACCACGGATGACCGTTTGACCGATGACGACATTCGTCAGTATCTGCGAGGTCATTGGCAGTTAGAGCATCCTACAGACCTGCAAAAGAAAGAAAAGGCTGATCGTAACGAGATACTAATAGAAGCTATTCAGTATGGCGCACCATTGCGGCAACTATCAAGGCTGACAGGTATCAGTTACGGAGTCATACAAAGAATAAATGGCAAAATGAAAGTGGGTCAGTAGAACCGTCCCCCTGATCTTAGTGGCCGACGAATTACCTGATAGAGCAGATCAACTGCCGGTGTCTGCAGGAATGAAGATAGACGAAAGTCTTATGCTACGCCAAATTCGTCAGCCTATGGCCGACGAATTAGATTGGAGTGAATTCCTGAGGGTGCCGTTCACACACCACGTGATGATACTGCGCAAAGAGAAATCGCTCGAAGGGCGTGCTTTCTACATTCGCCAGTGCGCTCGGCATAGTTGGAACAAATATGTCCTGAGAGATTATCTGAAAAGCAATCTATATCAGGAGCGGGGGCAGTTGCCGAACAATTTTTCCGAGACCATCCCAGACCAGCAGCTGGCCGTTCAGACGATGAAAGCTTTC
>FLNY01001934.1_pt1 | contig 73187 bp, 63 predicted proteins | sample 1140381 | NCBI WGS metagenome assembly FLNY01 (sample SAMEA3878172, study PRJEB12797) | bioreactor metagenome | biome: Moose rumen | place: Sweden | collected 2011-10
AAAATTACTATGGATTTTATTTGTTAATTCCAAGGATAATACGTATTTTTGCATAAAATACGGAGTTATACTCCCGATTTTACAATAAAATAAAGAACACAAATCCTATAAATAATTATTTAGGGGATATGCAAATAGTAGAAAGACTTTTAAAAGTAGCCGATTCTCAACACGGGAGTGTTTTTTTGTTTGGTGCTCGCCAAACAGGAAAAACAACATTGTTATTAGAATTATTTCCTCAAAATCGTTATTATGATTTACTTGAGACGGATGTTTATGAAAGACTCCGTCGTAACCCATCCCTTCTCAGGCAAGAACTGGCCGATGTAAAAGATGGTGAAATAGTTATAATTGATAAAATTCAATTTATTCCAGAACTTCTGAACGAAGTACACTGGCTTATAACACGTCAAGGAATACATTTCATTCTGAGCGGATCGAGTGCGCGAAAATTGAAGCGCAAGGGAGTGAACACGTTAGGTGGAAGAGCCGTGAGGAATGTGCTGTACCCCTTAGTATTTCCAGAAGTGCCCGATTATGATTTAGTAAGAGCAGTTAACCACGGAATGCTTCCAACTCATTATTTCACAGATGGTCAGGAAATGCTAAAAAAACGTTTTCAAGCTTACGTGTCAGTTTATCTAAGAGAGGAAATAGTCGCAGAGGCATTAGTTCGCAGGTTATCATCATTTAACCGATTTTTGGAATCAGCCGCATTTACAAATGGTGAAATGGTAAATTATAAAAATATAGCACAAGATTGTGGAATTGATGCCAAAACAGTGAAAGAATACTTCACGATATTAGAGGAGACACTTATAGGTTATATGATACCAGCTTTTACCCGCACAGTAAAACGCAGAGTCACTCAATCCCCGCGCTTTTATTATTTTGACGTGTCAATCCCCAATTATCTGTTACATCGCTACCATCTGACACCAGGCAGCGATGATTTCGGACATTCATTTGAGCATCTGATGATCCAGGAACTGGTTGGTTATCTTGGATATCATGACAGACAAAATGAATTGTACTATTGGCATACCTACACAGGCTACGAAGTTGACGCAGTGTTAGGAGACGCAAAAGTTGCCATTGAATTCAAGACATGCAAGGAGGTACAGACAAGACATCTAAAAGGACTAAAGGCATTTAAGGAAGAACATCCTGACACCAGGCTTATTATTGTTTCCCTTGATGTGTCACCACGTATTATTCATGATGTTGAAGTAATGCCAGCCATCTATTTCCTGAAAAAATTATGGAATAACGAAATATATTAGAGAATTACTGGAATTTACATATTCTTGGCCTCATTCCAGAGTTCATCCATTTCTTCGAGAGTCATGTCGGCAAGATTTTTGCCTTGTTCCTTGGCTTTGGCCTCTACGTGATTGAAACGATGTATGAATTTCTGGTTTGTCCGTTCCAGTGCGTTATCGGGATTAATATGATACAGACGAGCGGCATTGATGAGCGAGAACATGAGGTCCCCAAATTCCGATGTGGCCTTGTCTTTGTCCATATTCTCCACCTCAGTTTCAAACTCGGCTATTTCCTCCTTCACTTTCTGCCACACGTCTCGGCGCTCCTGCCAGTCGAACCCCACGTTACGTGCCTTGTCCTGGATGCGGTAGGCCTTGATGAGCGAAGGAAGTGCGTCGGGCACCCCTGCCAGTACCGTTTTGTTTCCGTCCTTCTCCTTGAGCTTGATTTTCTCCCACGTTTTCAGCACTTCCGCCGCGTCATTCGCCACTGCGTCGCCATATACATGAGGATGCCTGAAGATGAGTTTGTCGCATTGCTGGTTGCATACATCAGACATGTCGAACAGTCCCTTTTCCTGCCCTATCTTGGCGTAGAACACCACGTGCATGAGCACATCTCCCAGTTCCTTGCAGATATTCTTGTCGTCGTTCTTCATGAGGGCGTCGCAGAGTTCAAACGTCTCCTCTATGGTATTCGGTCGCAAGCTTTCGTTTGTTTGTTTACGGTCCCACGGACATTTTTCCCGAAGGTCGTCGAGTACGTCGAGCAGTCGCCCGAAAGCCTCCATTTTTTCCTGTTTAGTGTGCATAACGATAGAAAACATTAAAATTTCATGCAAAGTTAGTGGAAAATAGTTGGAATGGGAAAAATATTCATAAATTTGTTGATAAGTTTTAATTTTAGTCCAGCAGAAATCACGGAAATAAAGTAAAGTAATGCCTTGCGACAATGGGTGTTTATGGAAAGAAAAATGACGTTAATTGCCGGAAAATCAGGATTAGAAAATACTCATATTAATAAGGAAGAATATGTTAATGATTAATAAATCGAAAGAAAACTAATCAAAAAAATAAAAGAACAAAATTATGGGAAGAATATTATTCATTATCGGAATGTTGGTGTATTGGTTTCAGGGGGTTAGAGGTCAAGAATGGCATTTAGTTTGGCACGATGAGTTTGATGTTGACGGTAGTGTTGACAAGGAGAAATGGGTATTTGAACATGGATTCGTAAGGAATCATGAGTATCAATGGTATCAAGAGGATAACGCTTATGTGAAGGACGGCATATTGATATTGGAAGGCCGTATGGATTCGGTGCCTAATCCTCGATACCAGAAAGGAAGCCGCAACTGGAAACACAGCCGTCCGTATGCGAAGTACACCTCCGCCAGCATCAACACCCGTGGTAAGTTTAGTTTTAAATACGGTAAATTAGAAGTGAGAGCCAGGATTCCAGCCGTATGCGGTTCATGGCCTGCCATTTGGACACTGGGAACCGATATGCCTTGGCCATCGAATGGAGAGATAGACGTGATGGAATACTACCATATTGATGGAGCGCCACATATACTGGCAAATATGGCATGGGGTGACGATCGGCCGAACCGTGCGGTATGGAATTCGAAGCGCGTGCCCTACTCCCATTTTATAGAAAAAGATCCTTATTGGAACGAGAAATTCCATTTATGGGTGATGGAATGGGATGAGGATGAGATTCGCCTTTATTTGGATGACGAATTGCTTAACACTCAGAAGGTGGTTGATGCGAAGAACGGACGAGTGGGCAATTATGCTCATCCGTTCATGCAGCCACAGTATATATTGCTTAACTTGGCTATTGGTGGTGATAACGGCGGAGAGCCAATGGCAGATGCATTTCCGATGCGATATGAGGTGGATTATGTAAGAGTTTTTGAGAAATGAGAAATTATGCGTATATTTGCAGATGTGAGGATAGGAGGGGTTAGGATGGATTAGGATAAGTTGGGATAAATTGGGATAAATTAGGATAAATTAGGATAAATTAGGATAAATTAGGATGGGTTAGGATAAATTAGGATGGGTTAGGAGGGGTTAGGATAAATTAGGAGGGGTTAGGAGGGATTAGGATAAATTAGGATGGGTTAGGAGGGATTAGGATAAATTGGGAGGGGATGGGATGAATAATATTAATATTATAAATGGAAGAAAATGAAATCAAGATTTTTATTTGGGACATTGCTGATGGCATTGTTCAGCAGTACGTTCATAATGTCGTGTTCAAAAGATGATGAAAAGGAAGAAACCGTAAATAACAGCATTTATGGTGCTTGGCAACGTGAATCGGACAAATCCGACCCAAACAGATTTTATTATTTCTCTTTCTCTGAAGACGGTACATGCACAAGAGTAATTGTGGAATACAACGCCAAAGATGAGATAATAAGCAAAGAGGTGAGCAATTACACGTTTAATCTTACAGATTCCGAAATCACCATAAAAGATCTCTCCTATGGCAAACAAACCACTTTTAAATATAAAGTGGAAGGTTCACTGCTTACATTAAGCCAAACAGATTCATCTACAGGCGAAATAATAATTTCAAACAAATGGTTACGCGTGTCCGACCTTCAATTCAACAAGATTCTCAACGCTAAAGTAGTTATTTCTCTGACCATCCATAAACAATGGATGACTACAGATGTTCAAATTGTCAATCCTTATTACTACCCACAATATTCTGCAGTCGTTCTTGACTTAACAGAAGCAGACAAAGGCTATATGTATGTTTGTGCCGCGACGTCAGACGGCAAACACGTGAAAGGCCACTGGTATCTCTCTAACAGTGGAAGCTATACGGTGCATCCCACAGATGATTACAGCGGTAGCATAACATACGAAACAGGCAGCAACGACATAGAGTATAAATATCTGATGTCGGAAAACACCTTGGACTTGACCCTTGAAAGCAAAAACCTGACAGCCCACTATGTGGGTGTCAAGGACATAGAGCCAGATTCAGAATTATAACAATATTATAGTCCCATGGCAAAGTATTCCATAGTGGTTCCGGTCTATAACCGTCCCGACGAGGTTGAGGAGTTGTTGATGAGTCTGTGTATTCAGACTTACAAGGACTTTGACGTAGTAATCGTGGAGGATGGTTCAGACAATCCATGCAAGGAAATAGTGGATAAATATGCCGACAGGCTGGACATCCACTATTATTCAAAAACGAACAGCGGTCCGGGTCCGAGTAGGAACTATGGCGTTGAGCGTTCCACAGGTGAATATGTCATTATCCTTGACTCCGACGTGGTGTTGCCGGAAGGATATCTTACAGCCGTTGATTCCAGTTTGGTTTCCATCCCCTGCGATGCCTTCGGCGGTCCGGATGCGGCGCATGAGTCGTTCAGTGACATACAGAAGGCCATCAGTTATTCCATGACCTCTTTTTTCACGACTGGTGGCATCCGTGGTGGCAAGAAGAAGCTTGACAAGTTTCACCCACGTTCTTACAACATGGGAATACGTCGTGCTGTGTATAATCAACTTGGCGGTTTCAGCAAGATGCGTTTCGGCGAGGACATAGATTTCAGTTATCGTATTATCGAAAACGGCTATACCACCCAACTTTTCCCCGCAGCATGGGTATGGCATAAACGCAGGACAAACCTCGACAAGTTCTTCAAGCAGGTGTTCAATTCAGGCATTGCGCGCATAAATCTGTCGAAGCGTCATCCTGGCACCCTAAAACTGGTGCATTTGCTTCCGATGGTGTTTACCGTTGGTGTGATTTTGCTGATTATTGCAGCCATAGCAATGCGATTTATGGCACTGAGTCCATCCATGAGCGAATGTTTCCGTACCGGCTTTCCTTTAGGCAAGACACATATCGGCTGGTGGGTATTGCCCCTTGTACCGATAGTGCTATACATACTTTTGATATTCGTAGATTCCTCCATCCGCAACAAGTCGATGGTAATCGGATATCTGTCAATCAAATCGTCATTCGTGCAATTGTTTGGCTACGGATTCGGATTCTTGACGGCATGGTGGCAACGGTGCGTATTGAAGAAAGATGAATTCAGCGCATTTGAAAAGAATTTCTATTAGCCTATTGACATTACTCATCTATTACAATTCCCTCACACCCAACATATATGCAAATGAATGAAGAAAGATATAAACGTTTATTGGAAGACGACAGTCCCCACGTTGGTATAAAGGCGATGCATGAAGACAGCCGTCCTCGTGAACGTTTGCTGAACGAAGGTAAGGAAAAGCTATCCGTGGCCGAATTGCTTGCCATCTTGATAGGAAGCGGCAGCAGGGAAAAGAGTGCCGTCGAACTGATGAAGGATGTATTGCGCGATTGTGGTGACAGCCTTGCCCTGCTCGACCGCATGAGCTTGGAAGAACTTCAATCGTACAAGGGCATAGGCGAAGCGAAAGCCATCACAATAGTTGCCGCATCCGAGCTGAACAACCGTCGTCTGCAAGAGAAATTGAACGAAAAGCTTCAAGACTTCAGTCGCACTGACACCGTATATGAGTTTATGAAAGTGAAGTTAGCCAGTTTGAGCTACGAAGAGAGTTGGGCCCTGTTTCTTAACAACAATGCCCATCTTCTGCGAGCGACAAAACTAAGTCAAGGCGGAATTACCGGAACCATTGTTGACATACGTATTCTTTTGAAACGTGCGATATTGGCAGATGCGACCAACGTTATTCTTGTCCACAACCATCCATCCGGCAGCCTTCGTCCAAGCCGTGATGACGACAACCTGACCCGTTCGGCAAAAACAGCCCTTTCCGCAGTGGATATCAGATTGCTAGACCATGTGATTATCACAGATGGCGGGTATTATAGTTATAATGAGATGGGAAGGTTGTGAATGAATAATGAGTTAACACATACGATTTGTTTGGATATTTAGATATTGTGCTATATTTAACGTAAATAAAAAAAATGGGAAGAGACATAACTAAATATGAAATAGAGGAAAAAGTGGTTGAAATGTTGAAGACTGTTTTCGACCCAGAGATACCAGTTGACGTTTATAATCTTGGATTAATATACAAGATTGACGTGACAGACGAGTTTGACGTGAACATAGACATGACATTGACAGCTCCGAACTGTCCAGCCGCCGACTTTATAATGGAAGACATAAACATGAAACTGGAGTCGATTCATGGAGTGAGGAACGTGAATGTGGAACTTGTTTTTGAGCCAGAATGGGACAAGAGCATGATGAGCGAAGAAGCCAAGCTCGACCTAGGTTTGGATTAGGAAAACGAAAAATTGGAAATAAATAATTACAAAATTGAAGAACTATTATTTCATATCAGACGCTCACCTCGGTTGCCGAGCATTTGCACACCGTCGCACAAAAGAACGTCGGTTGGTAAGTTTCCTTGATGCCATTAAGGATAAGGCCGAAGCCGTATTCATGCTAGGCGACATCTTCGATTTCTGGTTTGAATACAAGGACGTCGTTCCTAAGGGTTTCACCCGCGTACTGGGAAAGATATGTGAACTGACGGACCACGGGGTTGAAGTTCATTTCTTTCAAGGCAACCATGACATGTGGTGTGAGGATTATCTTGAGAAAGAATGTGGGGTGATACTTCATAAATCCACATATACCATGGAACTCTGCGGCAAGGTGTTCTACCTGGCTCATGGTCATAAATTAGACAAGGTTGACGATAATTGGAAGACCCGCTTCATGTTTTCCTGTTTTGAAAGTCGCACGCTTCGTCTCCTAGCGAAGATGATTCATCCCCGCTGGTTCATCCGTTTCGGTTACAAATGGGCAGAGAACAGCCGTAAGAAACATTTTGACCCCAAGCCATTCTTGGGTGAAGATAAAGAGGGACTCGTGATTTATGCAAAAGAATACTTGAAGACACATCCCGAAATCAATTATTTCATTTTCGGTCATCGCCATATAGAAGTAGATATGTTCATCGCCAACGAGGAAGGCATGAAACCAGGGTTCGAGGACAACATAAAACAGTTAAAGGAGAACAATTGCCGTTTGATGATATTGGGCAATTGGTATGACCTATTCACCTATGCAGTGTTTGACGGAGAGAACATATACATGGAGAATTATATTGAAGGAGAGACGGAGTTTAAATGAATAATTATTTACTGTTTTCAACTTGTTTAATGGTTTGATTATATAAATAAATATTATTTTCACAATATAGAATTAATAATTATTCAACAATTCGCATATTTAAACGCATATTTACTTGCAAATATGCGTTTTTATTACTAAATTTGCAAAAATATACGAATATTATGCATAACAAATAGTTATATATGAGTGTAAAAAGCGATCGTTTAGACCTTATAAAAATGATTATTTCCAGTCGTGAGATAAGTAATCAGGAAGAATTGATTCAGGCGTTAAAAAAAGAGAATGTTTCAGTCACACAGTCCACACTTTCTCGCGATTTAAGAAAAATGAACATATCAAAAGCCATATCTTCAAGTGGCAAATCGGTCTATGTGTTGTCCACGAACGCAATGTACAAACGTGTTCGTGAGCACCTGCCCATATCAGAGATGATGCATAATCCCGGCTTTGTGTCATTACGTTTCTCTCATAATTTAGGAATCATAAAGACTCGTCCGGGCTATGCCAGTAGCATAGCCTACGACATAGACCGTAATGACATACCACAGATATTAGGTACGATAGCAGGCGATGACACCATCTTGTTCGTTATCGAAGAAGGAGTGTCATATACTGAAGTCAAGCGTGCCTTGTCCAATATTCTCCCCATATAACACAATGAAACAAATGCCAAACAGGATTTATACATTGTACTGATGAAATATAAAGACGATATAAAAATATTAGTAGCTGACGCATCTCATGAGAAATACATTGACACTATACTTGAAACCATAAATGCTTCCGCCAAGAAGCGTGGAAGCGGCATAGCCACCCGTACTCATGAATATCTGCTTACAAAAATGCGTGAGCGCAAGGCCATCATAGCCTTGAAAGGAGCGAAGGAAGAGTTTGCCGGGTTTTGCTACATAGAGAGTTGGGGCAACAAGCAATATGTAGCAAATTCCGGATTGATCGTGGTTGAGAAATTCCGCAACCACCATCTTGCAACACGTATCAAGGAAGCCGCCTTCACCTTGAGTCGTCTTCGTTGGCCCAAAGCCAAATTATTTGGTCTGACCAGCCAAGCAGCCGTGATGAAGATAAACACCAAACTAGGATATGTCCCCGTCACTTTCGCCCAATTGACCGACGATGATGCTTTCTGGGCAGGATGTGGCACTCCCGAAGACCCTCATTGCATCAACTGTGACGTTCTGGCACGCACCGAACGGAAATACTGCATTTGCACAGCCATGTTATATGATCCCAAAGACCATAATGGCGAACCATTGCCAGTGGACTTTCCTCCAGAGATTGTCAAGATGATCAAAGGGTTGAAGAATGATTAATGATTAATTAAATTTAAAACGTTCAAAGATAAACAAAAAATGATGGAAAAGAAAAAAGTAGTTGTAGCATATAGTGGTGGTTTGGACACATCATATACTGTGATGTACCTAGCCAAAGAAATGGGCTACGAGGTGCATGCGGCATGTGCAAACACCGGTGGTTTTTCAGCAGAGCAGTTAAAAACAAATGAAGAAAACGCATATAAACTAGGTGCGACCCACTACGTCACCCTCGACGTAACCAAAGAATATTACGAGAAGTCTTTGAAATATATGATATATGGCAATGTGCTTCGAAACAACTGCTATCCAATCTCAGTTTCATCGGAACGCATTTTCCAGGCGATAGCCATTGCCCGTTACGCAAATGAAATAGGTGCGTCAGCCATAGCACATGGTTCCACAGGTGCCGGCAACGACCAAATACGTTTTGACATGACATTTCTTGTGATGTCGCCCGGCGTGGAGATCATCACCCTTACCCGCGACCGCAACCTAAGTCGCCAGGAAGAGGTGGACTATCTGAATGCCCATGGTTTCCATGCCGATTTCACGAAACTGAAATATTCCTATAACGTAGGTATATGGGGTACAAGCATCTGTGGCGGCGAGCTTCTGGACTCTAATCAAGGTCTTCCAGAAACGGCCTATCTTAAACATCCCACAAAAGAAGGTCCAGAAATACTGAGACTAGGTTTTGAAAAAGGAGAACTAGTGAGCGTAAACGGAGAATTATTCACCGACAAGACAGCGGCGATCAACAAGGTGGAGAGCATAGGTGCTTCCTACGGCATAGGACGTGATTGTCATGTAGGTGACACCATCATCGGCATCAAAGGCCGTGTAGGCTTCGAAGCCGCGGCGCCAATGCTCATAATAAGCGCCCATCGTTTCCTGGAAAAATATACTCTTTCGAAATGGCAACAATATTGGAAAGAGCAGGTAAGCAACTGGTATGGCATGTTCCTTCATGAAAGCCAATATCTAGAGCCAGTGATGCCCGACATTGAATCAATGCTGACCAGTAGCCAGCGGAACGTGACAGGCGTTGTTACTCTAGAGCTTCGTCCATTGTGTTTTGAGACTGTTGGCGTTGACTCTCCTAATGATTTGGTGAAAAACAAGCTGGGCGAGTATGGTGAGACAGCAAAGGCGTGGTCGTCGGATGATGCGAAAGGATTCATAAAGGTGTCGAGTACGGCTTTGAGGGCTTATTATCTGGCACATCCTGATGATGATAGGATTAAATAGAAGCCAATGTAAAGTATCAAAACGTTTGTGATTTTAACGAATATTTGTTTGATTTTCAAAACGTAATAACATAAATGCAGAAGAGATTTTATTTATCAAGTACAGATAAGAAGATTGCAGGAGTTTGTGGCGGTATCGCAGAATATTTTGACATAGACTCTTTGCTGGTTAGAGTAGGTTTCATCATCCTGGCTTTTGGCTTAGGTGGTGGTTTGTTGGCTTATCTGTTATTATGGCTTTTAGCCCCAACACGTTAAAATATGATACGAGTAGGAATATTAGGTGCGGCAGGTTATACCGGCGGAGAGTTGATACGCTTGTTGATTAATCATCCAGAGTGTGAGATTATATTTGCCAACAGCGGTAGCAACTCTGGCAAGAAGATATGTGACGTTCACGAAGGGCTGATAGGTGAAACGGAATTGGAATTCACATCCGATTTACCATTCGATTCAGTCGATGTGATTTTTTTCTGCTTCGGTCATGGTAAAAGTGCAGAATTCCTTGCCACTCACGCCATACCTCCAAAGGTCAAGATAATTGATTTGGCACAGGATTTCCGTATTTCATCTCCAGGAAACGACTTCGTGTATGGACTGCCCGAGATACATCGTGATTCGATCATGTCGTGCAATCACCTTGCCAACCCAGGCTGTTTCGCCACTTGCATCCAATTAGGTTTGTTGCCATTGGCAAAATTAGGTTTGCTCGTCAACGACGTGAGCGTGAATGCGTTGACAGGCAGTACTGGTGCCGGTCAGTCTCCCACCCCATCAACACATTTCTCATGGCGCAACGGTAACATAAGTACCTACAAGGTGTTCAACCACCAGCATCTCCACGAGATAAGGCAAAGCCTTTCAGAACTCCAGGGTTCATTGGATTGCAGCATCGACTTCATTCCCTATAGAGGTGATTTTGCCAGGGGTATCTTCTGCACGAGCGTCGTAAAACTAAATGGCGCTGAAGGGAGTCGCTGGAATCCAACAGGCGATGAACTGGCTAACTCATATAAGGCATTCTATTCAAATTCCCCGTTCACCCATTATGTTGACCATGGGATTGACCTGAAACAAGTTGTCAATACCAACAAGGCACTGGTACACATCGACAAATTCGGCAACAAGGCTGTCGTTACTTCGGTTATTGACAATTTGCTTAAAGGAGCTGTTGGCCAAGCAGTTGAAAACATGAACCTCATGTTCGGATTAGATGAGACTTGCGGGTTGAAACTGAAAGCGTTGGCATTTTGATATACATTAGTATGGTTTGGGATGATGGATTATAATTATAAAAGATAATATACTATGGATTTATTTGACGTATATCCTCTATTTGACATAGCCATTGAACGCGGCAAAGGATGTAGGGTGTGGGATGATAATGGTCAAGAATACCTTGATTTATATGGCGGTCATGCAGTGATTTCTATAGGTCATTGCCATCCTCACTATGTTGACATGTTGAAAAATCAGGTTGGTAAACTAGGTTTTTATTCCAATTCAGTGAAAAATCCTCTACAGACAGAATTTGCAAGACGACTGGGCATGGCATGTGGTTATGAAGACTATCAGTTGTTCTTGATAAATTCTGGTGCCGAGGCCAATGAGAATGCGTTAAAACTAGCCTCTTTCTATAACGGGCGCACCAGGATCCTTTCACTCGAGAAAGCATTTCACGGAAGGACGTCTCTGGCAGTAGAGGCAACCGACAATGCCAAAATCATTTCTCCTGTAAATTCGAACAATCACGTCACCCACCTACCAATAAACGATTTGCCAGCATGGGTAAGGGAGATAGAAAAAGGCGACGTATGCGCCTGCATAATTGAATGCATCCAAGGAGTTGGTGGCATACGCATGGTAGAGCGTGATTTTCTATATGGCCTTCACAAGATATGCGAGCAGCATAACACAGTGCTTATATGCGACGAAATCCAATGTGGCTATGGACGCAGTGGCAAATTTTTCGCCCATCAACATCTTGGAGTGAAACCAGATATCATAACAGTTGCAAAAGGCATAGGTAACGGTTTCCCCATGGGTGGAGTGTTGATTTCACCAAAATTCTCCGCAATATATGGCCAATTGGGAACCACCTTCGGCGGCAATCACTTGTCATGTGCAGCAGCCTTGGCCGTTCTTGACGTTATGGAGGAAGAGAAACTCGTTAGCAATGCCGCTCTGGTTGGTGACCATATTATTCAATCTCTCAAATCCGCTTCACTCCCTCATATAGTTGACGTACGTGGCAAAGGCTTGATGATTGGCATTGAGCTTGACATCCCTTACAAAGAGGTACGCAACAAGTTGTTGCTGGAGGAACACTGCTTTACCGGCTGTTCAGGCACGAACGTATTACGATTATTGCCACCGCTATGCCTTACTAAAGGAGAAGCAGACGAATTCGTTTCAAAATTGACAAATGTACTTGCTTAATTGATTATTTTGAATATTTTTGTGGAATTCGGTTATTTTTGTATATTTGCTAAACAACATTTGTAAAACCTCAAAAAAAGATGCTTATGAGAAATATAATGATTATTACCATGATGCTATTCGCATTGAATGTTTCCGCACAGAAGAAGTATGACGCCTTAGCGTGTACCGGTAACAACGTGAACGTAAGGACTGGTCCGGGATTGAACTATCAAGTACAAACCCAATACTGTAATGAAAAGGTCCAGTTGATGAAAGGAACAGGAATCGGCGTCGGCTATGAAAACTGTGAGCATGAGACCGGAAACTACGTTCTTATATATTTAGGCGTTAAGAAGAACGGCTTTATGAAAATAGGTTACTATGGTGAAGGCATTATTGTAGAAGGATGGGTGTCGTCGAAATACCTGAAAAAGGTGTGTCCATGGTGTGAAGGTTATCCCAAGACTTACGACGACTGCGACGAAGACTATCCACGCCTACTCCGAGTATGCAAGAAATGCAACGGAAGAGGCTATTAAGCGATAAGACTAATATAATCCATAAACAAAGGGCTGATACCCAACAATGAAGTATCAGCCCTTTTAATCTATGCTTATATTCTATTTGCCAAGTAATTGCAGAAGTCCTTTAGCCGTGTTTTCTCCATTATTCATTTCTTTTCTCAGTTCAAGAAGTTCTTCTGCTCCGTCTTTAGGGTTGTTAATGCCTTTATTAGCCCACAACTTGGCCTTAGCCTTATCTCCAGCCTTGAAATAGAATTTCGCGACTGCAATTTGTGCCGGAGCATAATCTTGACGCGCAGCACTCATATAGAATTTGAATGCTTTCTTCTTGTCTTCGGCTACACCTTTCCCTTTCTTATAGCATCTGCCTACTTGGAACTGCGATTTGGCATGTCCTTGAGCAGCAGCCTTCAGATACCACTGGAACGCCTTTGCGTTATCTTCCGCCACTCCAAGTCCCTTATCATATATTCTTCCCATACGATATTGTGCTTTCTTGTGTCCTTTTTTTGCGGCTTTAAGTAGCAAAGGATATGCTTCCGCATATTTTTTTGCGTCCAGTAGCGCCTTACCTTTTTCATACTCTTGATCAACCGATTGTGCCATCAACACAGATGACAACATAAGCATAATCAATGTCAGGAGCGATTTTTTCTTCATAACAGTTGTTTTTAGTTATTCTCGAAAAAGAATGAGAATCAAAAAATTAGACTTAGATGATTTATAAAGGTTTAAGAACAGAAAAAGATTCATGTATATAAAAATCTCTTGATATTTCGTTTAGGAGTTTTTTCAAATTCAGTGTCGCGAGGCTCCAATTTTGTCACCTTATAGAACGAAGGCAACATGGTGTTTACATGCTTGCAATACCTGTCGAGCTGATTATTGAAATCTTCACGTGTCATTCCGTGTGCCTTTAGTGTATCGTCGGAAGTATATACAAGTCCAATTAGCTTGTCGTTTCGCTGAATCACCACACACTCGTCGATGAGTACGTGAGAAGTGAATTTTTCCTCTATCTCTTCAGGATAGATGTTCTGTCCACTTGCACTCAACAGCATATTCTTCTGTCTTCCTCGAATGAACACATTGCCGTTGGCATCGACTGTTCCCAAGTCACCCGTATGCAACCATCCATCCTCATCAATAGCCTCTTTCGTGGCTTCTTCGTTCTTATAATAGCCCAACATCACATTCTCGCCTTTCACAATAATCTCTCCTTCAATAAATTCCGGGTCTTTACTTATAACCTTCAGTTCCATTCTTGGAACACATCTCCCACATGAACCTTTTACGAATTTCTTCCAGTCGCTATAGCAAATAATAGGTCCACATTCAGTCATGCCATATCCCACGGTGTAAGGAAACTTTATTTTATGCATGAATTCTTCCACGTCCTTATTGAAGGCAGCCCCTCCAACGATGACCTCATAGAAATTTCCGCCGAAGATTCTCATCAGACGTGTTCTTATCTTCTTGTAAATGAAATGTCTTATGAAAGGCAGTGACATGAGGCGTCTCATTTTCTTTGTCTGCAACATAGGGAACACCCTGCCCTGAATAATTTTCTCAATGATGAGAGGAACGGCTATGACAACATCCGGTTTCACATCATTGAGCGCTTTGAGCAAGACAGTAGGGCTTGGTGCCTTAGTAAGGAAATAAATATGTCCCCCCATGCACAACTCGTAAATAAATTCGAAAGCGAATCCATACATGTGTGCCATAGGCAGTAAGGAAAGAATTAAACAACATTCCTTGAGACCAAGTTTTTCATCGGCAAACGCCACATTCGACCATATAGTCCTATAAGACAACATTACTCCCTTAGAATGTCCTGTGGAACCGGAAGTATAGTTGATAAGCGCCAAATCGTCGGGTTCAACATTTGCATATTTGACATCCTCTGTATTAATATAATAATCGTCAACAGGTTCACCCACAATTTTGATATCCCAAACTTCGCATCCCTTCAGACCTTTCCCCCTCTCGTTCAATACCATGTCGATTTTAGCCTTGATAGTTGGGCCAGTGACAAGGATTTTTGAGTCGGAATGTTCAACCACATTCACTATTTGCTCACCATTGAAGTCAGCGAGAATCGGAACAGCAACAGCTCCGTATGTAAGGGCAGAAAGCAACATTACACCCCAGTAGCTAGAATTCTTGTCACAGAGTGCAATTTTATCACCTCTCCTTAATCCTTTTTCCTCGAACAGATGATGAAACCTGTTGATTTGTGCAGCCAGGTCACGAAAAGTAAAGCTGATATCAGAATCGTAGTCGGACAGAGCGACGTAGTCCCAATGATTCTTAATAGCTATTTCCAACACTCTAATGATAGAGCGGTTGTTTTGTATATAATCCATGGAAAAACCTGTTTTGCGCATTTACATATAGTTTGTACAAAGATAATAAAAAAAAAGACTTGTGAATAACATTTGGCAAATAATTTGATGAATAATGGTTTTTTGGATATGTTATTAATGATAATAACATAAAAATTGACTATCTTTGTATTTAAGAATAAATAAGTCGAATAATATTTTTTCACGATTACCAAATAAAATTACAGATATGAAACGAGCATTATTACTTGTTTTAATGTCGTTGGCAGGATTGTCAATGAAAGGTCAGGATGTGGATGTATCTCCAGTGAAGCACCATGAAGATTCAGCACGATGGCTCGATGATGACAACGTGCTAGATGCGACAATGGACTCCCTGGCTAAGGCCAATCAGGCACGTCCCGTGAGCGGTTCTTCCCGTATTGGCAACAATCCCGTATTGTTTTTGGTAGGCAACAGCACAATGCGCAACGGGACATTGGGAAATGGCAATAATGGCCAGTGGGGTTGGGGTTATTATTCCCATCTTTTTTTCGACTCCCAAAAGATAACCGTTGAAAACCATGCACTAGGCGGCACCAGTCCTCGTACGTTCTACCGCCAACTCTGGGAGGCGGTTTTGGAGGGTGTTCGTCCGGGCGACTACGTAGTGCTGGAACTAGGCCATAACGACAATGGTGCTATCGACTCCGGCCGTGCTCGTTCAAGTTATATCAGTCCGAAAAGCGAAGGAGGTCCATACGATGCCCATCTATCAGAAGATTCAACCACTGTAAGAGTTAAGACATCAACCAGGATATTACCAGAGGAGACTGTTTACACGTTTGGTGGCTATATTCGCCGTTTCGTCAATGACATACGTTCCAAAGGTGCCACCCCAATACTTCTGACTCTCACTCCCCGCAATTCATACGAGAAAGAGGACACCAACAAGATCGATCGCAAGTTGACCACCTTCACCCCATGGATTCGCGCCATGTCAGAAGAGCTACACACACCTTTCATCGACTTGAACGACATAAGCGCAAGCAAGCTTGAGCGTTATGGCAAGCATAAGACCAACTATCATTTTTTCGGCGACAAGATTCATTCGTCGGAATTCGGTGCCCGAATGAACGCATCGAGTTTTGCAGAGGGCTTGGACCAGTGTCTCGATCCCCAAGTGGCAGAATTGCGTAGTTATCTGATACAAGACATGATTCATCCTCTTCCCATTCTTGAATGGCATCCCAACTGGATGGTCGTAGGTCCACATGATTATCCAAGGCATACCAAGAAAATTCCCACCATTTACCTTGCCGGCGATTCAACCGGCAAAAATGAAGACAAAGACGAAAACGGCATGTGGGGCTGGGGTTCTCAAGCCGGTACCATATTCAATGGAGAGAAATGTATTTTCGTGAATTGCGCCAAGGCCGGCCGTTCAACTCGCACTTTCCTTGAGGAAGGTCGTTGGGACGAGATATACAATTCACTTGAGCCCGGCGACTACGTGTTGCTTCAATTCGGTCATAACGACATAGGTGGCATAGACAAGGACAAGGAGCGTGGGGTAATTGCCACAGCCGACGACACTTGCCACGTTTACAAGATGTCAAGCGACGGTAGATACGAAGTTATTTATTCTTTCGGTTGGTACTTGAAGAAATTCATTGAAGACACAAGAGAAAAAGGCGCAACTCCTATTCTGCTCAGCCTGACTCCGCGCAACGAATGGCCAGGAGGGAAAGTGGAACGCAGAAACGACACATACGGCAAATGGTATCGGCAGGTAGTTGAAGAGACAGGAGTGGATTTTGTGGATATCCATAACATAACAGCAGATGCTCTGGACAAGATGGGCAGAGAAAATGCGGCAGCCATGTACAACCACGACCACACTCACACTTCACTTGAAGGAGCAAGACTGAATTGCAAAAGTCTTGCCAAGGGGCTGAAACAGATAAAAAGTCCTTTGAGGAATATGCTGAGATAGTATAAAAAGGGCGAAAAACGAAACCATTTTGTCAATATTAATTAGTTTTTTTACAACAAAAATAACACGGAAAATGAAGATAGGCGATAGAGTGCGCTTCCTGAATGATGTAGGTGGCGGAATAATAACAGGTTTTCAGAAAGGCAATATAGTTCTCGTGGAAGACGAGGATGGTTTTGACATACCTGTAATGGCATCGGATGTGGTAGTTGTCACGACGGACGACTATAATATCGCGAAGGTAAACACCATCGAACGCGACACGTCAAGCAACAACCAAAGAAAACCGAAGATTGTAATTCCGTCGGACGACGTGGAAATCGACCCTGCTGACAAGGATATAACCTACAAGCCCAAACCAGAAGAACGTGCTGACGGTGAACAGCTGAACGTGCTTTTGGCGTTTGTTCCAGTAGATATCCAAAACTTCAGCAAAACCACATTCGAATGTTATCTAATCAACGACTGCAACTACTACATAAACTATGCATATATGTCTCAGGAGAACGCCTCGTATAAGTTACGTTCACAAGGCACCATTGAGCCAAACACGAAGATATTCATTGAAGAGGTCACTCACTCCATGCTCAACGAAATAGAGCGGGTGGCAGTACAGTTATTCGCCTACAAGGAAGACAAGCCATTCCTTCCAAAACCATCAATCCACGTTGAACTTCGGATTGACTCCACAAAATTCTTTAAGTTCCATACATTCCGCGAAGGTCTTTTCTTCGACGAACCGACATTGGAATTCCATATTGTGAAAGACGACAAGGCAATACGTCCGCTTGTAGTAGATAGCCAAGCATTGGAAGAATCGATGCTAACGAAACGAGAAGAGCGTAGAGAGCGCCCCGAGAGGGCACGCATATCCAAGAGATCTAACGTGAAAGACATCATTGAAGTTGATTTGCATGCCCACGAACTCCTGGAAACTACTGCAGGCATGTCGGCAGGCGACATCAAAGAATACCAACTGGGTGTCGTACGCAATACGCTGGATTCACATTTAAAGGACAAAGGTCGCAAAATTGTTTTCATCCATGGCAAAGGCGAAGGAGTTTTGCGCAATGCCATAATAAATGAGCTTAAGCACAAATACAAGCGTTGCAGTTTTCAAGATGCATCGTTTCAGCAATATGGATTTGGAGCCACTATGGTGATAGTGCATTAGTAATGAGGCATTAAGGGCTTTGCCGAGCAACAAGTTCGGCCTATGCTACTGGATTTTATGGATCACATAAAGGATTATTTGGCTTGACGGATTTATTGGGCCACATGAGTTTTCCTGTATTGGAATAGTGCGGTAGTTCTCTTTACATAAAGATTTGTTGTTACGAAAAGATGAGATATATTCATTTGAAGAGTGTTGACTCCACTAACAACTATATAAGGAATTATATAAGTAACGATGTTGACGAGTCGGAAATAATAGTGGTTTACAGCGACGAGCAAAAAGCCGGCAGAGGGCAGAAAGGCAATAGCTGGGAAAGCGAAAAGAACAAGAACCTTACTTTCAGCATACTCTGCCATCCGTTGTCAATCCCAGCACCAAAGCAATTCATATTAAGTGAAGCCATTTCATTGTCCATACTGGATGTCCTGAACGACATAAAGCACGTAACGAAGGGTGTTAATGCCGAGGACAGATTCAGCGTGAAATGGCCTAACGACATATATTATGGCAACAAGAAAATCAGTGGCACTCTCATAGAATGTGACCTTAACGGCAAGACGGTGTCAAACTGCATCATAGGCAGCGGAGTGAACATCAACCAAAGTCATTTCCAAAGTAATGCACCGAATCCCATTTCGCTATGTCATATTTTCGACAAGGAATTTGACATTAAAGGAATACTGACCAGCATAACAAACAGGTTTGAACATTACTTCGGAATGGTTCTCGATAGCAAGTTCTATTTGATAAACAGTTTATATATGCAGAACCTGTATCGACGGGATGGATATCACCCATATAGAGATAAAGACGGCAGTTTTAGCGCAAGAATAAAGGCTGTGGAGGCAACAGGGCATCTTGTTCTTGAAACTGTTGCCGGGGAGTTGAGGCGATACGAATTTAAGGAAGTGGCGTTTGGGATGGGTTAGGATGGGTTAGGATAGGTTAGGATGGGTTAGGATGGGTTAGGATGGGTTAGGATTGGTTGGGATGGGTTGGGATGGGGAGGATTGGGAGGTGTTGTTTTTAATAATAGTTTGATTTAAAGAGATGGATCCAAGACATATACGCATATCAGATTACAATTATGAATTGCCAGATGAGAGGATAGCCAAATATCCTTTGGCAGAACGCGACATGAGCAAGTTGTTGGTTTACGACAAGGGTGAGGTGAAAGAAGACAGCTTCAAGTCCCTACCCTATTATCTGCCTTCCGGTTCTCTCATGGTTTTCAACAACACGAAGGTGATTCAAGCACGTCTTTATTTCCGGAAGGCAACAGGTGCCACAATCGAAGTGTTCTGCATGGAGCCATTTGCCCCTGTGGAATACCAGATGAATTTTTCAAGCAAAGGCGAATGTCAGTGGTTGTGCATGATAGGAAACCTTAAACGCTGGAAATCGGGTTCGTTGAGCCGTGACGTAAGGGTACGAGGTAAAAAGATAATCTTTACTGCAGAACGCTTAAACACAGACGATCAAGTGGGCGACGGGACAAAACACATCATACGTTTCTCATGGGATGATTCAAGCGTGAGTTTCTCGGAGGTATTGGAGGCAACAGGCGAAATTCCGATTCCACCATATCTCAACCGTAGGACCGAAGCCTCCGACAAAAAGACCTACCAGACAGTCTATTCCAAGATAAAAGGGTCTGTTGCGGCTCCCACTGCAGGACTACATTTCACAGATGAAGTGCTACAAGCGATCGATTCCAAAGGAATTGAGCGCGAAGAATTGACGCTCCACGTCGGTGCCGGGACCTTCAAGCCCGTAAAGAGCGAAGAAATAGAGGGTCATGAGATGCATTCGGAATATATGGTCGTAAAGAAAGAGACAATAGAGAAGTTGCTTGCTCACGAGTGTGAATGCACCGCCGTAGGTACCACCTCCGTCCGTACTCTGGAAAGTCTATACTACATAGGCAGGAAAGTACATACAGACCCAACCATTAGTGAAGAAGACTTACATGTTGGTCAGTGGGAGCCATACGATGTGCCAGAGGAACAATCGGATGCCAAAGACAAAGAGGCAACCAAGCTTTATCTCAAAAGCCTGTATGACTACATGGAACGTCATGGTATCAGGGCTCTTCACACCAGCACCCAAATCATAATAGCTCCCGGTTTCAAATACCATATAGTGAAACGCATGGTAACCAATTTCCACCAGCCACAATCCACGCTTCTTTTGTTAGTGTCGGCTTTTGTGAACGGTGACTGGCACAAGATTTATGATTACGCCTTAAACAATGATTTCAGGTTTCTGAGTTATGGCGACTCCTCGTTGCTTATACCATGAAAACAAATTCCGGTTTCCAAATCGTTCATTAGGACGAATAGAGACGGTATTTTGCAATAAAACCGAATGAGCGACTCGCATTAAATGGGAATATCCAACAAAGCCCCTGAGTGTATTCACATCAGAGGCTTTGCATTTATATAAAGGATTCTGTTTTAGAAGAGCGATAATGCTATTTTGTATATCCATGATATACTTCATACCGACGAACATATTTGCCGATATGTTTAACCCAGAATGGATTTTCGTTGTTTTCAAGATACTCCTCTACGACTTCTCCATTATCGCCAAAAGAGTATGATATGTTGTAGATATTTGTTTCAGGCAATTCCCCTTGTTCATAGTATTTTGTAGTGAGTTTTGACGGCAGGTTCTTAGATAGTTTCCCAAGCACTCCCGAAATAAATTCAGGTTCATTCCAGTAAGCCAAAATGAGCGCATACGTAGGTTGTCCGGTAAGGCTTTCCGTATTTTCGTATTCCAGGAAAGACTCGAAGTACATTCCATCTTCGTCAGTCACGGTATAATGTACGAGATTTCCGTTAACCCATGATAGTTCAGCCACATCTGTAGAACTCCAGTCTTCGCCCTCGTATGCATGGGTGAATTTCAGAGGATGTTGATCAGAGTCGTACTCGGCCTTCAACTTAACTATCCCGCTTTTGGTGTTGATCACACAACTCGTTATGTTTCCGGCCTTATTAGTCTTGATACTTGAAAACAATGCTAATTCGTCACTGTTATAAAGGGTTTCCTCGTCTATATCTGTATTGATACCAGGCTTGCTGTAGGTTTTGATTTTAAGCGGATTGTATTCTAAATTCACAAACCGGTACATACCATCGTCATAGAGCGTGACATTAGAGACTCTATTCTTGCTGTCGTAGTCATAAATCATGATATCTCCAGTATTGTCGTATAACTCTCTGAGATACAGCTTTTCTTCCACACCATTGTTGTTGTCATCATCGTCATCATCACTACACGATGTAAGAAAACAAATCGGCATTGTGAGAATCAGCAATGCCATGAATTTCAGTAAAGATTTCATGAATAATTGTAATTAATATATAGTGATTAATATGTTTATTTGACAAAAGTACAAAATATAATTCATCAATCAAAATACATACGAAATAAATCATTAAGTTTTTTTGAATTTATTGTAAAAGGCTATAAAAAGTCTAAAAAAAACTGAATATATTATCCCAATGACATAAATTTTATTATATTTGCAATGAAGAGTAAAATACGAAAATAAAAATCACATATCATGAAAGAAATAAAAATCACAGAAGACGCCCACAAACAAATAAAACGCTTGTTTTCAAGTCGCAATTCCGTAAACACATTGAAAAGCGACCCGGAACTGACAGCAATATTCGACAATTTCGCATTCGACGAAGTTCTGAAAGCCACTCAGGCTCTTGTTGAGGAAAAGACTCGCGTTATGTGTATCTTGGCTTCATGCATCGGTTGCAATGCACTGACCGAATTCCGCATGTATGTGGATGCCGCCCTTAATGTAGGTGTCAAGCCACGTGAAGTACGAGAGATTGTTTATCAAGCAGTCCCGTTTTTAGGTTTTTCACGTGTGCTTTGTTTTTTGTTGGCAATGAACGAAGTGTTTGACAACAATGACATCCGTCTGCCACTAGATGATCAAGCCACAACAACAGAAGAGAACAGCTTTGAAGAGGGTAGCAAGATGATCGATGCCCTATGGGGCGAAGGCAATGCGGAAAACATGCTGGAGACATCACCAAAAGGTCAGGAACACATAGTGAAGTACATGACCGACTATTGTTTCGGCAAGTTCTATACACGTAACGGCATAGACCTTCAACACAGGGAGCTCATCACTTTCTGCATGATTGCCGGAATGGGAGGCTGTGACGACCGTCTTCGTACCCATGCCATCGGCTGCCGCAACACAAAGATAAGCAAAGCCGAAATGGTGGCATGCGTCACTGCAATGATTCCTTGGATAGGCTTTCCACGTTCTCTAACCGCTTTGAACGTGATCAACGACGCCTACAACGAAAGACTTATGTGATTAATATATAATTGGGAATTGGAATTAAGAAGTGAGAATTAAGAATTAAGAATAACATAAAAAAATAAAAAAACAAAAAAACATGAAAGCATTCGTATTCCCTGGTCAGGGTGCACAATTTTCAGGTATGGGCAAAGACCTATACGAATCAAATCCAATAGCCAAAGAACTATTCGACAAAGCAAATGAGATATTAGGTTTCGAAATTACCAAAATCATGTTTGAAGGAACCGACGAGGAGTTACGTCAGACCAAGGTTACTCAGCCAGCCGTATTCCTTCATTCCGTCATTTCAGCATTATGCATGGGAGAAGCATTCCAGCCTGAGATGACCGCCGGTCATTCACTAGGCGAATTCTCCGCTTTGGTGGCAGCCGGTGCATTGTCTTTTGAAGATGGTTTGAAATTGGTAAGCCAGCGTGCCATGGCAATGCAGAAGGCATGTGAGTCCACTCCTTCAACCATGGCAGCCATCATAGCCCTTCCAGACGAAAAGATAGAAGAGGTATGTTCTGAAATCAACAAGCCAGGTAGTGTCGTAGTAGCAGCCAACTACAATTGTCCTGGACAGGTGGTAATTTCAGGCAATATAGATGCCATCAACGAAGCATGCGAGAAGTTGAAAGCAGCAGGAGCCAAACGCGCTCTTCCATTGAAAGTGGGAGGTGCATTCCATTCTCCACTGATGCAGCCAGCCAAAGACGAACTTCAGGCAGCCATCGAATCCACCACATTCAACACGCCAAAATGTCCTGTATATCAAAACGTTGACGGCAAAGCTCATACCGATGCCGAGGAGATAAAGCAAAATCTCATAGCCCAGTTGACAGCCCCTGTACGTTGGACCCTCGAAGTACAGAACATGATAGCTGACGGAGCAACAGATTTCACTGAATGTGGTCCAGGCAAAGTGTTACAAGGTCTTGTAGCAAAGATAGCCAAAGGAAATGAAAATGTTACGGCTCACGGAATAGAATAATTTCCGTCGTTGAAGCATTGAAAAACATAAACCCATATTCATAAGCAACAGAAATGGTATGTGCAAACATGCCATGTTGTTGCTTATGTCTTGTATGACGAACATAAACTCAAAAACCACAATGACTAAGATGAAAGAGAAACCAGTCATATACCAAGTATTTACCCGTTTGTTTGGTGCCAAATCCCAATCATGCATACCATGTGGCGACAAGAAGAGGAACGGATGTGGCAAAATGAATGATTTCACGTTCAAAGCATTAGCAAGCATAAAAGATTTAGGTGTAACCCACATTTGGTATACAGGCATTATAGAACATGCCACTCAAACAGACTACAGTTCATACGGCATATCAAAGGATCATTCGGCAGTAGTGAAAGGCAAAGCCGGCAGTCCGTATGCTATAAAGGATTATTATGATGTTGACCCAGATTTGGCAGAGGATGTGTCCAGGCGAATGCACGAATTTGAAAATCTTGTGGCCCGTACACATAAAGCAGGAATGAAAGTGATTATCGATTTCGTTCCAAATCACGTTTCTCGTCAATATCACTCCGACTCCAAGCCAGCAGGAGTAGTTGATTTGGGCGAACAAGACGACACCTCACAGGATTTCAGCCCGTCGAATAATTTCTATTACATAAATGGTCAGCAATTTGCCCCTCAGTTCAGTTTATTTGACGAAGACGGCAATGAATATATTGAGTATCCCGCTAAGGCCACTGGCAATGACCATTTCAGCAACAGTCCGAGCCAGAACGACTGGTATGAGACCGTGAAATTAAATTATGGCGTGGATTATCAGAACGGGTATGCCACACATTTCTCTCCCACTCCGGACACATGGTTCAAGATGCTCGACATTCTTCTCTTCTGGGCAGGCAAAGGCGTGGATGGTTTCCGTTGCGACATGGCAGAAATGGTTCCATGTGACTTTTGGCACTGGGCAATAGAGAACGTCAAGGCTCAATATCCCGGCATAACCTTCATAGCTGAAGTTTACAATCCTCATGAATACCGCGACTACATCTACAACGGCGGTTTTGATTATTTATACGATAAGGTTGGATTGTACGATACCCTTCGAATAGTGTCTAACGGTGCTTCAGCATCATCCATCACCTCATGTTGGCAGAATGTTGACGACATCCATCAACACATGTTGAATTTCCTGGAGAACCATGATGAACAACGCATAGCCTCTCCATATTTTTGCGGCAACGCCAATAAAGGTCTTTCTGCTCTTCTCGTTAGCATGTTGATGCGCGAAAATCCGGTGATGATTTATTTTGGTCAGGAATTAGGTGAAAGAGGCAATGACGAAGAGGGTTTCAGCGGTTCAGACGGTCGTACCACCATCTTCGACTATTGGACCATATCAAGTATAAACAGATGGCGCAACGCAGGCAGATTTGACGAGTCCAAACTGACAGATTCAGAGAGGCAACTTCGTAGTTACTACAAGAAGGTCCTGACAATATGCAACAAGGAAACTGCAATACGTGAAGGTGAATTCTATGACATTATGTTTGCCAATTACGAAAACGAATCGATGGACACCAATCATCAATTTGCATTCCTTCGCAAATCAGGTAAGCACTTGATAATCGTGATTGCCAACTTTGGAGAATCGACATCCACAAAAGTGAAGATTCCTGCTACCGCATTTGATTATTTGGGAATAGACAAGGATTTGTGTTATGTGGAAGCCAAAGATTTGCTGACCGGCAAAAAAGAATCTGTGATGTTGTCACCAGACGGATTCATTGAAACCGATTTGCCTGAACACAGCGGTAAGGTACTAAAGATAAAGATCTAAATCGATTAATTAACTGTTCGATTCGCTTTTTCTCAAACGACAAAGACATATCATATAAGTTCAAGGCGATTAACCGAGATAGTTAATCGCCTTTAACTCATATGATGTCAAAACAATTTAATGCCTTTGTCTTCTAGCGGAAACACGTGTTCTACGCGGTTGCTCGGCTTCCGGTTCATCAGAGACATTCCTTCTCGCATCGGTTCTTGATTGCACTTCTCCATTCTCTCCAGAGTCGTCCGTAGTTATTTCTTCTTTCTTCGTTTGTTCTTGTTCGGCCTTTCTTGAACGTCTTCCCTTTTTCGATTGCAGTTCCTTTGCCGTGGCAACAGAGTCTCTTTTGGCAATGGCAGCCGAATCGAGTGGCGGATTCCATAGATGTTGTTCGAAATCCAACATTTCCCTTTCTAGACGCACCTGTTCGGCATTGACCGCACTATCAGTAGGACAATAATCCATGATGGTTTTGTTCTGCATATTATTTGTCATATAGATACGTCCTTTATACTTATTAGTGGCAAGGAAATCTGCAATCGACATTTTAGAAGCGTTGTTTATGTTTGAAACCATCACCATCTGTTTGCTTATATATGGCTCAATGTCTTCAAACTTGACCCAGAACATTGGATATTTAGTAACGGGAACGCCTCCATCTTCATCCATAGACATCGCTTCGTATGAAAATTCAACAGCCGCCCTATGTAGAACAGGGCAAAGCGCAACTACACGGGTATGGAACGTGGCTGTATTTTGGTCGTAGTATGAACTTTCCTTCACGAAATAGCTTAACACTTCAGACGAAGGCACATCAGCATCCCTTACGTTGATAGCCCTTCTTGCCGAGTCAATTTCATAAAACACCTCATATCTTTCAAGCATATCCTTAAAATGCATTCTATTGCTACGATCAAAATGTTCCGTACCATCTGTTTTGTAGTTGTATGCCGGTATCTTGCCCACATTCAGCAACCTGAAAAGAGTGAAGAACAGATTTTGCTCTCCGTCTTTAGGGGTTTCTGGATAATAGAGCGGTGCATTTTCATCAAGTCGCAAGTCGAGTTCCCTATAAACATCCCTTCTCCATGACACATCCTCAGGTTGGGCAACAGCAGTTGGATACATGATACTAGCCCTGTCCACCTTCTGTTGTACCTGTTGCTGATTACTGTTGTTGTTAGCAGTATTAGCCCTTGTCTTTGTAGGTTGTGCGAATGCAATCGTTGAAAAAGCCATCGCACAAGCAACAAGAATAATATTTTTCATATAGATGACAATTATATATTTCTCTTTATTTATCTTACAATCACTTCCATAGCCCCTGGCAATACTCGGGCAATCTTGTCAGGTCCAGTAGCGTGAACCTTTGTTATATAGAATCTCTTCCCCCTTTGCATATCCCTTATTTGGTCTTTCTGTTGAGCAGTGAAGCTTGATGAGTTGGAAACCAATGGGATGGCATTACCCATTCTGTCGAATGAAACCATTTCAAATCCCGAGACAGAGAAAGGTATATTAAGCAATCCGTCATCGATAGCCGCATGAATGCCAGACAATCCAAGAATGGTTTGTTTAGCAATAGCACCACCCTTGAAGTGGTCGTCGGCTCCAGTCTTGAAATAAGGAGTTGGGTCAGGCAATTTCCTCACATGGAACGGGAAATCTCCGATATGCTCGGATCTGCCTCCTACAGTAGCCGACACGGATATTGTCACATCTTGCCCTACCGTAGATGGAACGGCAGTATATTTACCGTTTCCATGGTCGTGGAAAGAGCCCCCGGTCATTGAAGCCGTTATGTTTGTAGCACCAGATACGGAGATGCTGATAGGGTTTTCAAATCCAGCATATAATACGTTCATAAGAGTAGCTGAAACAGTAGCGATTCCAATATGGGGAGTAGTTTTTGGTGCCGGTTTGTTGGTTTTTTCTTCATCATCCCCCCCTGTAGCCTTTGGAGCAGGTAGTTCGGCAGTTTTTTTGGTTTCAGGAGCGATTTTATCGGCCTTGCCAGGAAGGACATTATATGTTTGCAGGAAATTGCGACGGATGACAGAGCCATCTCTTTTCCTTACGACCACATATCCTGAAAAAGAATGTTCTCCTGGTGAATTGCAAATAGTCTGGAATTTTCCATTCCCCGACTGAAGGAGCGAATTTCCCACATAAATTTCCGGACGACTTGTAGTATCGACAGCAGCCACTACCACCTGTGCCGAATAAGTGTCACCAACATTGAGAGTTCTAGAATTAGGAATGACATAAGCCTTGAGATCGTTTACCCTCAAGTCCATTTCGTTAACGTTTGTGCTTGAGAGTATTTCATGCAATGCTTCTCCTTCAGCATACAAAACATCATCCTGTATCTTGCTCAACAATACGACAGCAGCTGAAACCGGCACATTTTCAAACATATATTCCTGCCAATTCTTTCCCATCCCTTGTCCTCTTTCCGGTAGTTCCGTTGACAGGTTATCAGCTATATTCTTTTTTTTCTCAGGATCGGCGATCATCTTGAGAATCATATTCCTGTATTGATTGATTTTATCAAAAAGAATCTGCCCTTGTCCGCTTTCCGGCGATAGCATTACGTACGTAGCAGCCTCAAGATTTTCTTGTGACTGAATATTTCTCAAATCAGCCTCGTTCCCGTCGGCTTCACTCACGATGAGCCATTTCAGTTCTTCCACATAATTAAATAAATCGTCGGACTCTTTCTTGATTTTCTGTATCTTATTCTGCCACTCCACCGCATATCCCGGATTATTCGCCAGAGTTTTTTCCAGGTCAGCCAGAATAGCCTTGTTTTCAGCTGCGATGTTATTTACGGAACGGTCCAACATCTCGTCAACAAGCTTGAATCCATTGAGTACGTCTGAACTTACGTTGAGGGCAAGCATAGCCATCAACACGACATACATCAGGTTTATCATTTTCTGACGTGGTGAAAGTTTATTTTTATGTATAGCCATTTTACAAGTTTAACTAATTAACAATCAAGGTAGCATCTTAAAGCAGATGTATTTCCACTATCTTGAATCATACTTTAAATGTATTCTTCAAAAGCATCTCCATCCTGTCATACAAGGGAATAATTATTCACCTTTAAGGTTTACTTTCAAAGCTTCCACCATTCTTGCATATACAGAATTGAGTTCTTCAAGCTGCGTTGCAAGTTTCTTAGTCTGTTCATTTACATCGTCAATAGTAGAGCTCTGCTGACCAACAGACCTTAATTGCATTTCGTAGAATCTATTTATGCCGGTAAGAGTCCTGTTCATGGTTTCCATTTCTTCAGAATCCCTTGTGAGCCTTGCCGACTGTTCGGCTACCTTTTTGAGAGTTTCAGTGAGTTCATTAAGCTGAGTGACATAATTTTCAGTAGCTTCCTGCATTTCCGGTGTCATGCCGTGTACGTTAGGCACAGTTACATTGGCTATGGCATTGGCAAGATTAGCGGCATTCTTCTGAGTTTGATTGCTATCGGACGACTCGTTTTGCAAGTCGTCATTTTCCACGTCTTGGTTATCCCACATATTTTCTATGACATCATCCTGTTTTTCAGGCTGAGTTTCATCCTCAGGTTCAAGAGAGTGGTCTGTTTCCTCATAATCATCCTCGTCATCAGCTCTTCCGTCGTCAGTCCATGGTCGTTCGAATCCAGAGAGAAAGAATACTACTACCTCAGTTCCCATCCCAATGAAAAGCATAAGGTCGGCACCATGAATATGAGTCAGTTTGAACAAGGCACCCAGGATAACGATAGCAGCACCCCAAGAATAAGCATAATTCAAGAACATTTGTCCTGCTCTGGAATCCATCCACCCCTGAATTCCCGTAGATTTTCTTCTATTTCTTTTTGGCATAATGATTATTTACTATTTATTACATGAACCTTGTTGCGACTCGGCATAGGACAAAGAGATTTGACTTTAGAGTTGTTTCTACAAGGTTATAGATTGTTTATATATATATTAATTATTCGTGTTGTCATGAATAAAAACCCTTCATGGAAAGAGGCTCTTTATCTCCTTGTTCTCCTAACCGATCGAGTAGCAGAAGATCCTCCACTTTTCTTGGAGCTTCCACTTGACGACTTTCCTGTTTTCACCTTCTTCCCAGGCGTCCCCACCATGGATCTCACACATCTGAAACCGACGAACGAACGTCCCACGTTCTGGTATTCAAACGTTCTCCATGCCGATTTTATAAAGCTTTCCGGGTCTTTCCAAGAACCACCTCTTACACTTTTTCTCTTGAGTGCATACGGATCTTCAATCGCCGCATTATAAGTAAGCGTAGGGTTCATATCACTCATGGAATACACACCAGCCTCGGTGTAAACCGTAGATGTCCATTCAGCCACATTACCTGCCATGTCGAATAATCCGTTAGAGTTGGCAGAATAGATGCCCACCTTAGAAGTGATGAGGTTACCATCCTGTGTATAGTTGCCACGATCGGGTTTGAAATTGGCATAAAAACACCCATTGTCGCTTTTTACTCCATCTTGATTCCATGGCAACTCGTTACCATCTTTACCTCTTGCTGCAAATTCCCATTCAGCCTCAGTAGGCAGTCGGTATCTCTGTATGAACTTTGCACTCGGTCCTAATCCTTTAATGAGGTAATCGGTTCTCCAGTTGCAGAATGCGTTTGCTTGTTCCCAGTTGACTCCTACCACAGGATATTCATTGAAATTGGAATGTGTGAAATACATTCTCATGTACATTTCATTTTCCGCATTTTGGAAGTCATTAATCCAGCAAGTAGTATCAGGGTAAACATTAACAATGTATGTGTTGACAAAGTCCCATTCAGAGGAAAGCGGTCGTGTAATGGTTTCACGATGTATTCTTCCTTCTTCATCCACATAAGCAGTATCCTTTGAAATCCAAATTGTTTCGTTCGGATTAACCGTCACATCTGTATTGAGATTACGTTCTTCAGGATTGAGCCTGTATTTTCTTTTAGCCGCAGTGACATAGTCATACACTTCATATCTATAGTTGAGTTGAGAAGCGTCGAGCATTTTAGTTCCATCGAACGGATGTATCTTATACACACTTTCAATAGCCCTTTGCTGGTCTTCGTCCGGGTTTTTCCATGGAATTGCCTTGTTCCAGTTGAGATGTGGAGTGATAGGGTCGCCATTCTTGTCTTCGTCGATTTTAAATGACTCGTCACCACCGTATGCAGGGTCGGCGAGACGTTCACGAATGATGGAATCTCTCACCCAATAGACGAACTGTCTATACATGGAATTCGTCACTTCGTGTTCGTCCATCCAGAATGCATCGACAGAAATTTCCCTTGTAGGGATGTCTTTTCCCCACAAAGAATCCAGATTGTCGGCACCCATCTTCAGTGATCCCTTGTTAACAAGAACCATTCCATAAGGATTTGGTTCTTGTATAGAGCTGCCACTTACTCCTGTCACTTCACCACCAGAAGATCCAGAACGACTAGTACCACCAAAACATGCCCCCATAAAGACGGCAGAGGCAAGCAGGGTTAACGTCAACAGAAAATTTCTCATTTTATAATAATTATATTTCATTTCAGTAAATAAAATCATTCAATTCATCTTATAGGAATCTAGCACTCTTATGCCTGTTCCGTCCTTTCTTGAAAAGGTCGAGTTCGGTTTGATACCCGATTGACAATTCGTGTGAACCATTAATCATGTCAATTCCAGATGTGTACATCTGATAAGAATAGCACAAGCTAATCCCATGGAAATTTCCGCCTATAAAAACTGTAGCAGAGATATCAGGGCTATATCCAGCCCCGATAAACATGGATTTGCCTTCGTACTCGTATTTTAGTTTGCACTGAATGTCTTCCCTCCAGTTATCGAGGTCGGTCATGACCATAACTGCAGGCTGTAAAGTAAGAAACGTATTTTTGAGTCGAATATTGTATCCTCCCATCAAATAATACATACGGTCGATTTGGTATTCGTATTTCTCATTCAGTTCAATAAGTGGGGCTGTTACATGTGTGACGCTAGCTCCTGCCCAATATTTCGGGTTATAGACATATATTCCAGCGCCGACATCTACTTTCGTACCGTTGACTTCGGAAGAAGGAAAAACCGGGTCGTTGTTGTCTTCCATCAACAAGCCACCTGCGTCGATTTTCTCGTTAATGATTCCGAATTGTGCTCCCACAGCGAGTTTGGTCTTTTTACCGATGTTGGTATTATAAGCATATTGCAATGCTATTTTCTGTTGTTTGAAAATTCCAAAGTCGTCGCTGAAAAGGCTCAAGCCCGCCCCATGATGTGAATTGATAAAATAAATGGGCATGTCTGCACCCACATACAGTGTTTTAGGCGCATTATCGTATCCAACATACTGCATGGCGTATGCAGCCGCCACATTTAGCATTCCATCTGTGCCACTGACTGCAGGATTGTAGAAAGACTTCAAACGAGTAAAATCAGAGAACTGGGCTTCGTTTTGTGCTTTTGTAGGAATAGCACAAATCAAAGCCGCCATTACGATATATAATATTTTCCTTAGAGCCATAAAATCTAAAAACGGCATAAAACTATTAATGTCCACATTATTAAACGAGTCCAAGCTGGTTTTATTGTTTTTCCATCAAAGAAAATCAAGTGTTTAACAACATGGAAGAAAGAACAAATGTTATTATTTGCAAAGTTACGAAAAAAGTTTGCATTTTAAAATCAAATACCTTATATTTGCACATACATAAAACTTCATTAATTATGAGAAAGAACACAATCATCTTAATATGTGCCTTATATGCAATTGCATTGAACGTTGATGCCCAGTCAAGCATCAAGTTCGGCATAATGGGTGGAATGAACGTGTCCGAGATGCGTTTCGACAAGGAGATAATCAACAAGGACAACAATGCCGGTTTCTTTGTTGGAGGATTAGTAGATTTAAACTTGCCGATTTTAGGTTTGTCTTTAGACGGTGCTGTCCTCTACGACCAGCAGAAGACCGGTGCCGGCACATCGGAAGAAACATTGAAATTCGTGGAAATACCGATCAATGCGAAATACAACATAGGACTTGGCAGCATGTTAAGCGTATATATCGCAACCGGTCCTCAGTTCTCGTTCAATGTAGGTGACGACAACATCTTGGAGCATGAATATAAGTTGAAATCCTCACAATTCAGTTGGAATGTGGGAGCAGGATTGACATTGCTCAATCACCTGCGCATTGGCTACCGTTACAACATAGGCTTGGGCGACTACGCCGACAGACGCGACTTGGGCACAGGTGACATCATTGACACAGTGAAGAAAAAAGACGGTACGCACCACATTTCCGCAGCTTATATATTTTAAATGCCCCACACATACTCGGACATAATTCTTCCAATACCATTCGACACATTTACATATCATATTCCTGACGAGATAGCGGATATCATAGACGTAGGTGTACGTGTTGTCGTACCGTTCGGCAAAACCAAGACTTACGTAGGTGTAGTGATGCGTCTCCATGACGAAAAGCCTGAGAATGTGGTAGTGAAGGATATAGTTTCCGTTCTCGACACATCGCCCATCGTAACAGCAAAACAATTCAAGTTCTGGAAATGGATAAGCACATACTATATGTGTCCACTTGGAGACGTATATAAGGCAGCTTACCCAGCCGGGATGAAGAAAGACGATGGCGAGAAAAAACGTCGGACTAAAAATATCGTTGAGAAATATGCAGGTCTAGGTTGTGGCGAAATGAAGACACTGAACACCTACCAACAGGAGGCTTTCAACTCCATACTTGACAGTTGGGCGACTCGCAACCAGACTCTTCTTCACGGAGTGACTTCAAGCGGCAAGACAGAAGTATATATCCACCTGATACAGAAATACATTGACGAAGGCAAGCAAGTGCTTTATCTTCTTCCCGAGATAGCCCTAACGACCCAGATAACAGAGCGTCTTCGTTCTGTATTCGGGAGCAGGATGGGTGTATATCATTCCCGTTTCAGCGACAGGGATCGTGTGGCCGTATATCGCAAACAACTGAGCGAGAGTCCATACGACTTGATTTTAGGAGTTCGTTCGTCGATATTCCTACCATTCCACAATCTAGGCTTGGTGATTGTGGATGAAGAGCATGAAACGTCATTCAAACAACAAGATCCGGCTCCACGCTATCATGCCCGTTCAGCCGCTCTCATGCTGGCTCAACACAATGGAGCCAAGGTATTGCTTGGCACCGCCACTCCAAGCATAGAAGTCTATAAGATGTGCCAAGACGGCAAATACGGTTATGTTCAGATGACCCGTAGGTTCAGCGACATGCAACTGCCCGACATAGAGGTGGTGGACATAAAGCGTCTCCGTTTTCAGAAACGCATGATAGGCAGTTTCTCCCCCACCCTGGTCGATGCCATGAAAGAAAGCCTTAAAAGCCAAAGACAGATAATCCTTTTTCAGAATCGCCGTGGGTTTGCAAATTTCATTGAATGCAAGAATTGCGGTTGGGTTCCCCGATGTCCACATTGCGACGTGAGCCTAACCTACCACAAGCATAGCCACAACCTCTCATGCCACTATTGCGGTCATACCTACACACTCCCAGAGCGTTGTCCCTGCTGTGAAGAGCAGGAATTCGTCAACAAGGGCATCGGCACCGAGCGTATAGAGGAGCAGGTAGGCACATTATTTCCAGAATCCCGTGTATGCAGAATGGATCTTGACACTACTCGCAACTCCCATTCTTACGAAAAGATTATAAATGCTTTTTCAAACCATGAATTCGACATACTGATTGGCACACAGATGGTAACGAAAGGACTTGACTTCGACAATGTAAGTCTTGTAGGCATACTGGATGCCGACACCATGTTGAACATACCCGACTTCCGCAGTTACGAGCACACCTATCAGATGCTTTCACAAGTGGCAGGTCGTTCAGGAAGAAAAGGCAAGAAAGGAAAGGTTATCCTCCAAACCCGTTCGGCTGACAGCCCGATAATAGAGAACGTGGTAAACAACGACTATGAATCCATGTATGCCAGCCAGTTGCAAGAGCGAAAACTATTCCGTTATCCCCCTTTCATGCGTCTCATCTATGTTTACATGAAACACCGTGACGCAAAGCTTCTGTCCCATCTTTCAGAACAAATGGCTCAAAGCCTTCGCAGGACTTTTGGAGCAAGAGTACTGGGTCCAGTAGCTCCTACGGTAGGACGTGTTCAGTCGATGTATATCCAGAAAATCATATTGAAGATGTTGCCTGCCGACAGCATTGCTCGTACAAGGCATGCCCTACATTCAATCAGTTCCGACATCATGGAACAACCCATAGCCAATGCGCTTAAGATTTATTTCGACGTGGATCCGGTTTAGTTAGGGGAATTCTTCGATGCAATGCCTCTCACACAAGACGGGATTGGCTGATTGACATTTTTCTTGGGAGGATTTTGCCGGGTCGAGCCCCGGCCTGCCGAACCAGATTGTTAGGACTGGCTGAGAGGGATTGAGAGGGATTAGGAGGGATTGGGATTGATTAGGATTGATTGGGAGGGATTGGGATTGATTAGGAGGGATTGGGATTAATTAGGATTGATTAGGATTGATTGGGATTGATTGGGATTGATTGGGATTGATTAGGAGGGATTAGGATTAATTAGGATTAATTGGGAGGGATTAGGATTGATTAGGATTGATTGGGAGGGATTGGGAGGGATTGGGAGGGTTTTATATCTTTGATTCTATGGTTGCAATCATTTCACCTACATTTTTCCATGAGAGTATTTCCCTTGATGTAAACTTGATGCCAAACTCTTTTTCCATGGCAACAACGAGCTGGATGTGAGTGAGACTGTCCCAGGCTTCAATGTCATCTGCAACAGTTGCGTCTGTCAAGACTATTTCTTCATCATCTAGGATGTCTCGAAAGATTGCCTGCACTTTAGAAATTACTTCTTGTCTGTTCATTTTTATCAGGAGTTTTAGGAATTTAGGGCTAGAGCCACGATTATATTTATCAAGAATTTTAAGAATTTAAGGATTATTATATGTGTTTTCAGTTATTATTTTTGATATGATGGTTTCTAATTTGTGTTTTGGAGAGTTATGTTGCATTTTCGGTCGTTGTAATCATTGAGGTCGAGGGAAAAACGTGCGGTTTCAGATTGTTCAATATGCTTGAATCCCAAGCTAGGATAATGGTTTTCCACCAACTTATTTTTAGGTGTAGGGAGATATTCTCCTATTAAACGTTTATATCCCGCTTTACGTGCTCTTTCCACCATAACGTTGAGGGTGAAGTCTTCCATTCCCCTTTTCAACACCCTACAGCTCATAAGCCACGTATCGATAAAAAGGGTCGTTTTGTCGAGAGGTTTCATTATTACGACGGCAATTAATCCGTTGTCGCCAAAACGGTCTTTTAGGGTGAATGCCAAATCAATGACAGATTTATCAGCAGCCAAAGCCTCCACTTCGCAGTCGGTGTATCTGACAGTTCGAAGATTAAACTGGTTGGAGCGTTGTGAAAGCTGTGCTACACGTGGCGTATTGAACGCTGTGAATCCGCTTACTCCAGCGACCATATTGAGTGATTTGAGGAAATCCTCTTCACTTTTGAATGTCTTCTGCAAAGCACCCCTTTTGGCTTCCTCCTGATATTGTCGCGTACGCTGGTTGTCGGCATAGCTGGCAGATGCCGTCTCAAAAAGGTTGAGTGAATACAGGAATTCAAGGTATTCTGCAGGGTCGTCGGGCAATTCGGGCACGGTAATTCCCTCGATATTTTCCCTGACAATGTTACGTTCGAAGGGATTGTCGTCGATAAATACCATTGAATCGAATCCAATTTTAAGTATCTTCTGTATGTAGCGAATATTGTCCACCTTATTGTTCCAATTTGCCACGAAAACGGCTATGTCATCGAGTTTGAGCACCATATCAGGGTGGTTGGCAAAGGGTTGTTTGGCAGTCGTTTCATCATTTTTAGATACCACACAAATGATGATGCCTCGTTGTTGCAGTTTCTTTACCCACATCTGAAATTCGGTGAATGCCTTACCGATTCCCAGTCCATGTCCTAATTGAATGCCTTCAATACCATTATCGCCGATTACTCCTCCCCACAGTGTGTTGTCGAGATCAAGTATCAGGCATTTATGAATCATCCCTTTAATGGCAGAAATAACATTCAAAATCCTGGAAGCCAGACATGGCAGCGCATCAATTGATATAACCATATCAGTAGATATGTATATATTAGGCGTGAAAAGCCATTGACGTCCAAATTGATTTTGTAGGGCAGCCAAGTCAACAATGAACAAGTCAGAATACATTTCCGCCTTATTCATAAGCAGAAAGTTTAGCTTTCTTACTTGATATATGAACGACTCCTTTGTTTTGTTGGCATAGTTGCCAAACACGTTATCGTCAATTTCGGGATAATTCACATATATAATTTTCTTTCCCTCCAACAAAGGGCTTGTACATATATTTTCAACGAATTGCACTCTATCGTCAGCCATTTTTATTCTGTCTTGGGGATTTGTGTTGGCAAATCTTTCCAGCAACTTATGTGTTGATTGGAATATGATGACGAATTCCGCATTGAATTTATAAAGTTCGCTATTAGGATCGATGATTTGTTGTTCCACCATGTTATAGCCAGCTTCGAATATGCTTATGTCGAAACCAGATTGCACGCCCATCGCTTCTATTGCTTGCGCGAGTAATTGTGTGGCAGTGTCACCCAGCACAGCCACCTTAATTGGCATCATTCCAGCTCTATCGAACTTGAGTAAATGTTTTAGTTCGTTAAATGACTTCATAACATAATGGAAATATATGCAAAATTACATTTTTTTTTTTACAAACCAAAGAGGCGGGTCACCTATTAAGATGTCCCGCCTCTTCCATATAGATAAATTTGGAATTAGTCGTGGTTATTCTACCAAAGTGCCTTATTGCTTTGTTCAGCTTGCAGCACTTGTTCAAAGAACTCTTCTTCCTCGAGTTCCTCATCAAAGTCGTCACGTTCTTTTGCAAATCCGTCATCTACTGGTTTTGAACCAACTGGAATCATTAGTTCGAGGTCGTATTCAGGTCCTGCAAAGCTTACGTTGGGATTTATATATTGCTTTTTCATAACTTTCTAAAATTTTATTTACAGATTAATAATTCTAAATCCATCAATAATGAAAGCCATACCCTTTTCCCGAACAAATCAGGAAAGGGTATTTCTTTCATATCTTTACTTGATGAGGACTTTTTTGCCGTTCACAATATAGATTCCCTTCGTAGGGTTGATTACTCTCTGACCAGCGAGGTTGTAGAAGTCAGTATCGATGATTGCGTCATTGGCGACAGCATTGATGCCTGTAGTGTCATCATTGTTTAATCCAATCATCTTAATGCCAGAAGCATTTTCGAGTAGTATGTAGCACTTACCAGCAACAAGAGTCTTACCTGCGTTTAGCGGATAGAATCCAAGGGTGCCGTCCACCTTGTTGAGCACATAGATTGTAGCTTCTCCGGTAGTTTCGTCATAGTCGCCTTCCACATTGCCACGGCTCACCATGAGAACGTTGGCGTCAACGTCATCCATTGTGTCTTGGTCAGCTTTGGTGAGTTCGTAAGTGCCAGACGTGTTGTTGTGTACGATTACAGGAGTAGCGGCTGGCACCTTTGTAACCTTTACTAACTCAGCCTCATCCTGAGCGTCATTGAGAACCACGATGAATGTCTCTATCTCTGCTGAGGTGAGGTCAAGATCGTAAGGAGCAACGATAGTCTTGTAGTTGTCAGTTGCCTCTGTAAGAGTTACTGTTTCAACATTTGGTCTCGGCACTTCGACATATAGCTGTACAGGGTTTTGTCCGCTGGCATAGCAAGCAAAGAGTGCATTGTTGGTACCGTTGGTATTGAATCTCAATGTATTTCTTCCAGTAGCTGCAAACACAATTGATGCGTCGCCGTTTTCATCGATAGTAATAGCAGCTTTCGAGTTATCGCTCTTTGTGGTCTCGGTTTGCAAGCCATTGCTGTTGCTGCCTCTCATCTTGAGATATCCATTGTTTGCGCTATCGTAGAAGTAATAGTAAGATTCTTCCTGAGCTACAATTACCTTAGTAACAGTTTCAGATGTACCATCGATAATGTTCCATCCGGGAATCCAGTTAACTGTAGTTCCATAGTAGTTGTTCGTTTGTTTCTCGCCCAACGCATAACTTTCGTTGTCTTTACCAATTTCGTTTACAATCAGCACTGCGTCGCCTTCCTCAATTTGGCTGAGATCAGTGACTTTCACCCAATAGTCGGAGTTAATTTCCTTTGCAGTAGGCACATCCGGCTTATTGATGGTGTAAGTGGCCTCTGTGATAGATGAAGGAACGTCAGAGTCGTCATAAGCGATAGCCTTGACGGTTGTAGTCTCAGTGATTGTAATAGGTCCTTCGTACGGTGTGCTGGTGTCGTCAGGATCAGAACCATCGAGAGTATAGTAGATGTAAGTGTTTTCAGTTGCACAAGTGATTGTAACCACCTGGTCTTCGGTGTATGTTCCGCCTGCAGGGCTGAATACCGGAGCCTCGACAGCGACTGCAGGTCTTTCAAGAGAAACAAGCTGGTTATTTGCCGCAAACTCGTAAATAGCATTATATTTCGTCAGATCACCATAGATAACTACAACATCCCCCACCTGAATGTCATCCTCAGAAGAGAAGTTCTCTCCATTATAGCTCTTACCACGGTAAGCCTGAAGCTGGTCGCTAGTGGTTGAGCCGTCATCAGAGATGTTATATGTGATGTTTCCATATTGGCTGTTGTATGCAGTTACAATCTCAGATACGATACCAGTTGCATAAACACCAGTTGTACCAGTATTAGCATCGATAGCGGCACGAGCTTCAGCCACTGTATAAGGATGATCCTGAGAACCATCATTTGCGTTAGGGTCAGTTACATTGATAGTGTAGCTATCAGAGCTTGGCTTGAATGAATCGTTGCCTGCGAAGGAAGCAGTGATTGTAGTAGTACCTGCTGCGACGATAGTGACCTCGCCTGTAGATGCGTTGACGGTAGCCACGCTCTCATTTGAACTGGCATAAGTCAACGTGCCGGCAGTTGCTGGGTCGAGAGTAGCTGTTGGAGCGGTGAATTCGTCGCCGAGAGTGATGTTGTAAGTTTCCTCACCATCAAATGTAGTAGTTGTTGCAGTGCGCTCATCTGTAGTAGTGGCAATCACCTTGATGTCATCGATGAAACCACGTTTTCCGGTGAAAGTAAGAACCAGTTCACCAGTAGCACCAGTGATGTTCACAGTATAGTCAGTCCATTCACCATTTGTAAGAGTGATGTCTGTGTCACCAGAGAGAGTGCCACCAGTAGCAGTTACACTTAATGTGTTAGTACCAGAGCCCCATCCAGCTACGCTGAATGTCAGCACACCGTCGCCGCTGAGAGCGATGGTACGTGTGGTGAACACGCCATTAGCCGAGCTAGTACCGAATTTGAGGCTTGAACTTGCAGCACCACACTTTTCAAAAGTCCAGTCTTCCTCATCGGTACCAGTAGCAGTGCTTCCATTGCCTACAGAACCAGTGTATGATCCATCACGTCCACCAGTACTTTCAAATCCAGCAAATGTCTCATTGAAGAGTTCGTCACCCGTAACAGGAGTAGTAGCCGGATTGACAGTCAGCGTATAGAATCCTGTACAAGGTTTATATTGTTCATCTCCGTTGTATGTAGCAGTTACAGAGATTGTGCCTGTAGCACCCTCAACAAACGTGAGTGCTCCATTTCCAGGATTCACGGTAGCCAAGTCGTCATTATCACCAGCGTATGTGATTGGTCCGTTTTCATGTGTCAGAGTTGCATATTCATTCAATGCAGCCCATGCTTCAGGAGATGTGAAATCATCGCCCACAGTTATCGTGAAAGTAGATTCAGAAGGATACTTTGTTTCACCTTGCCAAAAGACAATATATGTTTCTGTACGAGGGTCCTCGACTACCAAGGAATAGCTGACCGACTTTTCTTCGTATGTGTCATCACCCGCGAAAGTAGCAGTTATAAAGGTAGTACCTTCAGTGAGGATTGTCACTTCACCGGTAGTTTCGTCAACCGTAGCAACCTCAAGGTCAGAGCTGGTGAACGTTACCGGCAGGTTATAAGGATTATTAAATGTAGGAGCAGTGAAAGTTTGTCCAAGAGTAGCAGTGACATTAGCCTCAGAGAAATAGATCTCAGGGTCCAGCTTTGCATTCAGTTCAACGATGTCGTCTGAAGTACGCGGAGCGATTTCAAGAGTAGAGTTATAAAGGATTACAATACCAGTGATGTTATAAGTCTTTCCGGATTCAAGTCCGAGTGAACTCATGAAAGTGGTATATGGAGTGATGGAATTGGTACCGTCACTTAAAACACTACCGTCGTATGTTACGTTTTCAAGAGTAACCAAAAGGCTCTGATTAGCACCCGACAGTTGGTCGATTGTCTTCACCTGAGGTGCGAGAGGGTCTTCGGTGATTGTCAAGCCAGTAGAACTAAAATTCGTGATTTCAGTCTGTCCTCTAAACAGCACTAATTTCGCACCGGTCAATGTTCCATTGATTTTTTGACCTGCCGAAAGACCGTGACCACTGGTGTAAATCAACGCACCGTATGTGCCATCGGAAATCCAAGCCTGATTATTACTTGTTCCTCCAACAGCTGTGACATAGATATCGGTCATCTCGAAATTGATATCGGTAGCTGTTGAGGTGACATTTTCCTGCAACTGCTGGATGGACGTGTAGGTTACTGCAACGGTGAGTGAATAGCTGGCAGAGCTTGCCTTGTAGTTGTCGTCTCCTGCGAAGGAGGCAGTGATGGTGGTTGTACCTGCTGCGACGATAGTGACCTCGCCTGTAGATGCATCGACAGTTGCAACGCCTTCGTCCGAGCTTGAGTAAGTTAAGCTTCCAGCAGTTGCAGGGTCGAGCGTAGCCACAGGAGAAGTGAAAGTCTCACCTAAGTTGAAAGTATAAGCACTTTCAGGGAAGGTTGTAGTTGTAGCAATGCGAGTGTCGGAAGAGTCTTCTGCCTCATAGAAATCCACACCAGAGAACTGAACAAATTTATTTGAGCTACCCGAAACAGTCACATTAAAAGTAAACTTGTAGAAAGCCCCGGAATCCCATGTTTTTCCTTCTGAAGGTTCAAAACTGATTGTACTTGATGCTGCGAATGTAGCTGTTACTTCATCAATAACAGAAGAAAAACTTGCATCACTTGCAACAGTGAGTTTTAGGGAATTCACAGTGATACTTGAAGCAGTACCAACAGTCAGGTCTACTTTGCTGATTGCAGCACCCATTGCTGTTTTGGTATAAACCAAGCGATCAGTGCTTGTTATACTTTTACCACCTAAACGCCATGGGTTCATTTGGGCATTTCCGGTAAAATTCCATGTGATTCCATTAATTGTGATATCACAATTACCGGTATAGCTATAATTAGTGCCAGTCTCACTTGATGTAGTCATTGAGTAATATGGGTCTTCAGCCCATGCTCCAACGCTTACAATCATCATCAGACTCATCAATAGCCATCTGAGATTTTTAGTAAAATTTTTCATGATTAAAAAATTGGTTAATTGATTTGATTATAAATGTGTTTCGATGATTAGCATGATACGATTAAACGCATAAAACAATTATACAAATCGTTTTTATACATAATTACATATATTCTTTGCAAAGTTACCATTAAATTTTCTAATATCAAAAAGATAAAAGAAATACTTTTCAACACATTTCAACCGGGTGTTGATACTGTTTAGAAACGGCATCGACAAAAGCGCAGTGATGCAGACATCGTGACTGATGAGCAACAGTAAAACAGATATAAAGAGACGCTCACAGATGGTTCCAATAACAAAAGTAAATTAAAACAGGTTATTATTTAATTAAACTTCAATTATTTATTTGCAATAATTGTAAGGAGATTTGCAATAATTGTAAGGAGATTTGCAATAATTGTTAGTATAACAAACATAAAAATTCATATATTTGCAATGATAAATAAATTATTACTAATTACTAAATTTTACTAAATTTAAAAAAATGAAATTAAAATTATTCTTGACTTTAGCAGCGGTAACAATCAGTATGTCCGTAAATGCCCAGAAACTTTCAGAAGACCAGCGTGACGAAGCAATGATTAACCTATTTGCCCGTTCGACTCTTGTAGATGGCAAATTCGCCATTACGAGAGAGCCGATAACCTATTATGAATACTGGGCTGCCACTGGTGACAAAGCCCATAGTCCAAACACCAGCGTGACGAATGCAGCAGTAGTGAGCGATGGCAAGCAAGCCAACATGGTGAAATGCATAAACGACTATTTTGGGAAAAAAGTCGTGTCCTTAGCAACCAACGATCAAATTCGATTAGCCCACCAACGCATTGGTCTTCACAGGGAATTGGGAGAAAACAGTCTGGCGGGAAGAGGGTTTTTTCTTGTGATTGACGCAGAACAATACCAGGTTTTTAAGAAAGAATACGATGAGGAGATGCAGAAACGCTATGACGAAATAATGGAAGAACGACACCACAAAAAGAAGGAAGAACATCGTAGGAGAAGCCACTAACGTTTTCCACACGAGACATTGTATGGCTGAGAACATATACCTGTATAAATAAAGCGGATTTGTGTTTTGCAAATCCGCTTTAATCATTATCGCCTGGACAGTTTCGGATTACCATTTGTCATGCAGACGTGTCCAACGGTGACAGAAGTGATGCCAGAGTTTGTCTTAGATGACTTTAGTAACTTGCATAACTCTTACCAGAGAGATTCAGGCCTGTCGTCGAATTGAATGTCAGGTTCTTCCCACAGGTTGCCATATCGTCCTAATTTTATTTCCGCCTCTTCCTGATCCACCTCATCGGAATCTTCGGGCTTTGCCGGCATCTTTGTATCTATGAGCAAATCATGATCCATCTTCGAAAAGAACATGTTTAATTCCGGATTCATATACGTTTTTTTCATAATCTTATCAATTTACATAGATTTTCTTTCCGTTGATGATATATATACCTTTCGGCAGGTTCATTTGTTCAAGAGGCGTAGTAGAAGTGTCACCAATACGTCGTCCTTGAATGTCGTAAACGATTCCTTGGAGTATCGACTTGTCGTCGGCAGGATTCATGATGACGGTTGTGCCATCTTTGTAGATGATGGAAATCCTGTCTGGCGCTCCATTTGTGAGGACAAGAGGGAGGTATGCCCTATTTGCCGGCATCATGTGTTCTTCCGTCTGTTCAGACACCTTATGGAATTCACCATCCTTGAGAACGAAATTAGTGTATATTCCATCTGTTTGGGTGATATGAGTGGGCTGGACGACAGCGACAAGGGAGTTGTCAACGATTGTTGCCGGAGTTTCCTCTGAAAACCTGATGATATGTGTAGAGCCTGGTTCACCAGCCAAGAGTATTCCCGTGTTTGCCGGAATGTACTGACTACCCACATCTTCAAGCTGAACCGCAGGATTGCCTTCCTTGTCAGAAGTATATATTGTAGTGTAATGTGTAGTCAGTTCATCAGGTATGACCACTATTGTAGCGGCACTGAATGTGCCGACACCTGAAGTAGGAACTGTGTAAGTGTAGAAACTGATGCTTTCAAACGGCTTGGTCACAGTCTTGCTCCATCTGCCTTTAGAATCTCCCACACGCCATGACAGGGTGTGTGGTCCGGCTTCCACATCACTGATATCCACCATTATGACACCGCTATCTTCCGAGAGCGGGCCGTGACATAGATTATTGACATCGTCGTCAATCCAGTAAGCATAGCTCACGATTGTGGCATCATCAGTTATCTGCTGTTCCGGAATGATAAAGAATTTCGTGACAGGTGTGCTCCATACCCCTACATTGTCTTTCACGCGCATGGTGAAGGAATGGATGCCGGCACCGAGTTCTGTGATGGAAATGGTGGCGGGAGAATTTCCCAATTCAGAGCGTGTGGCAATTTTCCCATCGAGCCAGTATTCGCGCTGAATGACCTCAGTAGCCACCTCGATTTGCGGCGGGATTATGAAATAGCGGGTGACGGGCGTGCTCCATACACCTACGTTGTCTTTCACTCGCATGGTGAATGAGTGCATACCCTCGTTGAGTTCGCCCAGGTCAACAGTAGCCGGAGAGATGCCGAGAGGCTTGCATTCAGCAACTTTCCCATCGAGCCAGTATTCGCGCTGAATGACCTCAGTAGCCACTTCGATTTGCGGCGGTATTATGAAGTAGCGGGTGACGGGTGCGCTCCACAAGCCTTGCGAATCCTCCACCCTCATCGTGAACGAATGAATTCCCGGCTCATATAATGCGATGTCAACAGTGGTGCCCAGAGTCTGTACATTGCTGATATCACCATCAATCCAAAACGTTTCCTTTACGATGCTTTTCTGCGCCATTCCAGTCGTGCATACGACAGATACGGCGACAAGCAAAGCATATCTTTTTATGTTCATAGTCGTTTGCATTTAGGGGTTAACAATCAGCGTACTTCTGCATCGTAGGTCACCTTCAGTTGAGTCCCCTCCACTTCAAGTTCGAGGTTTTTAACAACAGGCGTTTGAGGTAGTATGTTCCATGGGTAGTCGCCACCCACAGGTCCGACAGGAGTACCATCACTTCCAAGATAATCGTCCGGGTTGGCAAGTTCGAAAGTACGTGTATCTGCATAATCCGTGTTTTCAGCATCAGAGAAGAATGTTGTATAATCGACATTAAACCAGTTGTTTCCACTTCCTACCGTCTGAGTCCAGCTTGATCGGCCAAACACGCAATATTTAAATATTTTAGCTCCTCCAGAGGCTATATAATTCGCATTCGCATTTACAATACTGTTCTGGCATATAAATACAGAAGCCCCGCTGTCGAAGTTATAACCATCTACAACCATACAATGGTCGATGAGAATAGAACTTTCATCTGACAGTCTTGTAAGATTTTGTAAACTTAAATAACAATTTTTGGCAACGAGGTTGTCACACCCGGTCATACCAGATCTCACATAGCTCTGCACAACGCTTACACGGGTATTTGTCTTGCTGAATGGAATAGAATTCACTGAGCATTTCACGATGTTCAATCCATCGATTGTTGAGCGCACTATTATATCACTACTGATATATAGTCCTTCGAAATAAATGTCGTGCGGAGCCTCAAGGTCCTCCGGCAAGTTGATGGTAAGACTGCCATTGATGTTTGTAGGATAGATGTCGTTTTCTACATCCTCAAACCAGGCGCATCCATAAATCTTCACACGTTTGGTGATTGTGGCGGCATTGAATGTGCCGGAAGAGAGCGTTATCACACCTCCTGACTCAGGAGCCGCATTGAGTGCCGACACAAGGGCACCTGCCCCATAGAATACAGAAACTTCGTCGCCAACCTGAAGGATGGCGTTCACCTGTTCGCTCATTTGAGCCTTAGCAGTGAATGCAGTAAAGATGAGAAAGAAAGAAATAAAGATTTTTTTCATGATTGATAGAAATTTAATTGATAGAAATTTATATGTATTTAGACTGTTAGACGAGAGTTATGTAGTTTATCACAAATATAACGCTTATAGCAATGCATCGACTAACAAAAAACGCAAATCCACTAACAAATCAGAAATTGTTAGTGGATTTGCATGAAAAACATTCAATAAATAATCAATCCTGTTGTATCTGCCATTCGCGAGGTGTCATGCCTGTAAATTGCCTGAAAGTCCTAAAGAAAGACGTTTCATTTGAAAATCCCGATTCCATGTAAACCGCAGTGATTTTCATGCTGGCATTGTCTCTGAGTATTACCTTAGCCTCTTCAATCCTATAACGGTTTATGAAATATGAGAACGTGCAATTATAATGATTTCTTATACATTCAGACACGTTTCTGCCGGATGTTTCAAGAATTTTCGCCACATCGTTGATTTTGAGGTTGCAATCAAGGAAGATCTTTTTTTCCGTCATCAAGTCATTAATACGCCGCATCAAAGCATCATCTTTAGTGTCAGGAGCGGAGATAGCAGCATCTGTCATGACGGTTTGTTTTCTCCTAAAGTAAACACAAATAACGAAAACGCCCAACACCACCAATGTCAATGCAATCCATAGCCAGCAAGACAATGCTTCTTTTTGAGATGTGGCATTTTTCTCATCATTAAAATGCAGAACAAATACGTCTGCAAGTGGATAGAAATTGGAATCAATTATCCCCCCCGCAAATACGAGGTCACCACCTTTTGTGAGTATAGGCACGGTGGAGATTTGATAAGGCATAGGGTCTGTATAATATAATGTCAAAGGAGCTCCCATTCCCTTTTTATCCTCTGCATAGTCGGCTCTAAGTACATACAGATGTTTCTGTTTGTCTGATCCTATTATATACGCACGATTCCGATTCCTGTCAACAATAACAGAGCTGTAATATTCTATATTGGTGTCAAACGGGCTTTTCATTGGAATACTACCGGCAGTTTCAAGGATAAAACATTCTCTGCCGCGGGTTTTCATAATAGCCAGTTGTCCATAATCATTTTCAACAGGTATGAGATACTCGTAAATGCCCTTGTCCTCGTCTCCAATGAAACAAGTCAGGCTTTGAAATGGCCACAAGAAAATCTTGACGTGCCAAGTTTCAAGTAAAGGGATGTCAAAGGGCTCGCCTTTCAGGCAATCTGCTTTTGTGGAATTTAAGATATTTCCTCTGTTGTCGCGTGAAGACAAAATCATTACGTCGTCGCGTGCACATCGGAGGATATAGGGGCAACTTCTTGACGTATAGACTTTTTTCACGAAAGAAAAAGACTTTTCGCCATCAAAACATTCAATGCTATCTCCAGCATACCAGTTGCCAGAGATGATGATTTTTCCGCTGTCGATTTCGGTTGCAGTAGCAAACGTCCTCTTTTGGTCGAGGCATCCGAATCCTTCGAACGAATGCTTGTCGGGGTCATACAATTCCGCCGGGAATGTCTGTCCGATTCCCAGGCTTTTCTCGGAGCCGCCCGCAATAAGTACTTTTCCCGACTTCATAGTGCATAACAGGGCATGGTCGTGTTCGTAGGTCATCTGCATGAGATGCCACTTTCCATCTGCATAATATTCGGCGGTATTTAGAGGAACAAAACCAGTAGTATGTCCTCCTGCCACAACGATTTCCTCGCCTACGGTGAATATAGCACAACCAGATCTCGGCACAGTCAAGCGCGGCATGGTGTCAACATCGATTTTAATCACCGGGCAGATAGAATCAGTCGTGAGATTCGGTTTTGCCATCAAGTCGGACGAGACAATGGCAAAACACAAAAAGGTGAAAAGGCTAGGCAGCAGTCTTTCCATCGTATGCTTAATCATAAATCCAATTAATTGACCCCTCACAATATTGTTTTTGCATTATGTGTCAGCAACAAAACATCTTCAAAAATCGAACAACCCGAAGCAACATATTATTTATGATTACTTACATTTACAAATGTACGACAAATAATTGACTTATAAAAAAATATGCACACTTTTTTTACAATTCTGTTATTTCCCTTTATTTATTGGCGGCAGGCTTTGGAAGTGTCGCGTAGACCATACCTGATATAAGTAGATTGCACATATTATTACACCCACCTTATAAGGTGCTACAACGTCGTTGTCGCCGAATAAAGTCATGGCAAGAGGTTGCACAATGAGAGGCGAGATGAATTGTCCAAGATATAGAGCGGCAGAAAGTAGTGGCATGACAGTAGTTGCAGAGTTTTTTCCGCCCTTGATGGACGCAATGGTATTTAGATATGGCACCCCCACTCCAGTGGCTATTCCCACAAACGTCACCCCAATGCATATTGTCATGACATTTGCCGCAAAAGCCAACAAGACGAATGCGATGATGAATGCCAGTGGTGCGAAATATTTTATCGGTTTTCTGAATGTGACCATAAGTTTTCCGAATGCCAGTCCTGCGAAGAAAGCAACTACATCTAGAGCCACCATTATGATGGTAATTGCAGATGTTCCAATACCTGTGACGCTATCGGTTATGATTGCGAAATTAGTAGGGATGATAAAAAAGAGAATCATAAGCAAGAGCATTCCCATGACCGAAGGGTGGAATTTCAGCAACTGTCGAGGTTCGAAAGGCTTTCCTCGTTTGTTTGCCGAATCGAGTTTCTCTGCTGGCAACCATCTGATTACCATAACAATTGCTATACAGCCGAGAAGATATACGAAGAAAGCATAATTCCATTGGATAGTGGCTAAAAGTCCTGCAAGAAGCGTAGCAACGACACCTCCCATCTGGTTCATCGCCGCCGAGAGTCCCATGAGACGTGCCTGTTGTTCTGGAGGAAAATAGAAAGCCAACAACCCCGTCGATAAAGGCATGATAAGTCCTACGCTCAATCCAAGCAACGCCCTCACCACCAGTAGCAAGACGATATTGTCGATAAAGAAACAACCAGCACCGGCAATTACATATAATGAAAGCCCTGTGATGGCAATGGTTCGTGTGTTCCAAAAACGACTGATCTGTAGAAAGCATAGACTGGTTATGATGATGAACAGCGCAGGAATGCTTACGATGAGTTGGACGAGGATGTCGGAAGATTCAGCAAAATGTTGACTGATGATTCCAAGTGCAGGTGCTATTGCAGCTCCAGCCATGACAGTGAGCAGCGACATGGACAATATAGTCGCCGTCAGTGTACGAGTAACGGTTTTCATTGTGTAATAATTCTTTAAAAGTTATGACATTCATAACTGGACTTACACGGGGAAAACACCTCGCCACACGTTAAATGCCGGAATAGGTTTTTTAAAAAGAGACAACCTAATGGTTGTCTCTTTTTGTTGGGATACAAGGACTCGAACCTTGAATAACAGGACCAGAATCTGTTGTGTTGCCAATTACACCATATCCCACTAACAAGCTTTTCCGAAAAAGCGGTGCAAAGTTAATCCATTCTTTTCAAACTTCCAAAAAGTTTGGGTGTTTTTTTCGAAAAAAAGAGGAAATGATGATTAAAATGATGATTAAATGATGATTAAATAACGACAAAGACACAGAGAAAGAAGCATAATCAGAGCCAGGTTCTTCCCGAAGCATCAAACGCTTTTTATGCTTCGACTGTCAGTTTGTAGTTATTCATTGCTATTTGATATTGTGCGAAAGCCTCGATATATTTGTCCTCGGCATTTTGTAGGAGTAGTTGCGCCTGTAAAAGGTCGGAAAGTGTCAGAGTTCCAGCCTTATAGCAAACCTTATTGATTCTGAGGTTCTCCCGTGCCTGTTCTATGCTTTTCTTGGCCACTTGTATTTGTTGCCATGTTTCCACCAAATTATTCCAGGCGTTGTCCATGTTGATTTTCAACAATTGCGCTTTATCGTTCATTTCGTCGATAGCCTGTTCAAATTCCATTTGTTTTTTTCTCTCATTGTGTTTTCCATTCCACCAATCCGAAATAGGGATGCTCACGGTAGCGAACACCATTCCGAACGCCCTGTCGTTGTCGAGCAAGTTGTGATAATTAATCCCGGCTCCAACAGCCACGGTTGGCAGTTTTTGTCCCCATGCGATTTTTTTTTGAATTTCCGTTGCCTCCACCTGCTTTTCCAGCAAAGCATATTCCCTGGTATGAATTAGAGTTTGCAGATGCTCCTTTTTCACAAGATCAGGCGGGAAGATTTCTTCATTGAATATTATAATGAAATCCGTAGTGTCCAATCCACAATATTGTGCTATCATCATCTTCATTATCCCAATTCCATTTTTCACTTTAAGCATCTGACTTTCCAATTCGTTTTGTCTTAATTGCACCTGTAACAAGTCGTTTTTCAGAGTCACCCCCACATTAACCGCCACCTCCACATCTTTGCATATTTCGTTTACCGTCTGCTGAGCCATTGATATGGTTTTTTCCTTTTGCAACAGAGCCACTAATTGCCAAACATACTGGTTAACTGTTTTTTCCACATTGTTTTCAGTCAAAGAAAGCTGGATTGCTTTTGCTTGTTGTCCTATAATTGTCAGTTTGTTAGAGTTTGTCAGTACGCCTCCGGTATAGACTGGTTGCAGGGCAGTAACACTTGCGACAGCACCATTTTTCATCATTGACAAACTGACAGGATTTGCCAAAGCCGCGATCATGTCGGCAGGCAATGATGTAGCGAGAGATGCTTGCAAATTAGCCGGAATGAGCTCAGAGGGATTCATTTTCATTTTCGCCATGTCCTTGTCAGCCTGAAAGCACAAGATATTGGCATTTACCGTAGGGAAGAATTTAGAATATGCCTCCTTTCGGGTTTCCTTAGCCAGATTGATTTCCCTGTGTGCATTTCTGATAGCTATATTATTATTTAGTGCTTCATCTACAATCTGTTCAACCGTATATGTTTTTTGAGAAAAAACATCGTCATTCGTAGTAATAATAATTAAACACGGTATTAAATATTTCCAAAGATTCATACTTGCTTCTATTTTTATTTCAGGTTAACTTTCCAATAAACCACAGGCAGTATAGTAACGACCAACACAAGCGCTCCAATACCACCGGCGAAAATAGTTACACCAACCGGCATCCAGAAAGAGGACTGGGCGATAATCATAGGTATGACTCCCACTGCCGTAGTTGCAGTGGTGAGGAATATTGGCACCATTCTCCTTGCCCCGGCATCCATAGCCGCATTTTTTACTGCGTCATTATATTTTTTTCGATATTCTATCTTTTCCTCTTTCGTGGCATTCTTAGGAAATGGATGCTGTTCCGCATATTCCTTCATGATATCGTTCGCATGCTCGAAAATGAGAATTTCATTTCTCATGATCATACCCATTAGTGTAATAAATCCGAACACAGAAGTTAATCCCAACATTCTGTTCATGATTCCCAGTCCGAGCAATGATCCTGGCAACATGAGAACAAGTGCGACTATGCAAACTGTTGTGATGCCATATTTCTTGAAGTTAAACAGCAAGAAGAAGAAAATGATGACCACCGCAATGGCGATGCCCCAGAAGATTTGAGGAAGAGCTTCATTTCCGTATTCAATTTCCCCTCCCACTTCCGTTGTAACCCCATCAGGCAAATCCATTTCATTCATCAATTTGGCAATATGGTTTTCCACCGGTGCGGCATAAACTCCATAAATGAACTGCGCTGTGACCGTGATGCATCTCTCTCCCGCTCTATGCATAATTCTGCTTTCCATCCAATCTGGCTTTACAGTAGCAATTTGTCTGAGTGGTACAGAACTGTTAGAAGAATGTTCCCCCGCCCTATTGTTTTGTAGCTGAACCGCCATGATTGCCATAGGCGAGGTGACGCTGAGATTTTCTATATCAGAGAAATTAAGTCTGCGAAATTCTTTAGCCACAATAGGCAGTTGATAATCGCCCTCCCATATTTGTCCGAGGTTCATTTCGTTGCTTGCCGAATTGATAGCCAATGCGGCAGTTGTTCTGTCAATTCCCATTTGTGCGGCAGCTACAGGATCTAACGTGACATTGACAATAGGATAAGGCTGAATGAAGTCATTATGCACCCATTCGAGTTGTGGCAGTTCCCTCATCTTCCTCATAAGCCTCTCTGCCACATCGTGCAGGGAATCCAGATTTTCTCCATAGAATCGGTATTCCAATTCCGGCACCTCCATATAGTCAAGCCTTTTGAACTTCACGTAGGCCTGTGGAAATGCTTCGCTCCACTTAGGCTGATATTCAGCTATCAGTTCGAGCGATGACTTTTCCGACGAGGTGTTAACAATGAATTGTGCGAAATTCTTTCCTGCCATTTGAGGGGCGTATGTGGTTTGGAATCTTGGAGATGAGCATCCTATAAACGAAGTGATGTTCTCCACCCTTTTGTCTTTCATCAGAACGAATCTCATGGAATCAGCCACAGCTTTCGTGTCGTTCAATCCTTTTCCGTCTGGCAAGAATATTTCCACAGCGAACTGGTTTCTGTCGGCATAAGGAAAGAGTCTGATTTTCAATGTAGGGACAATCAGAAGCGACAGAATTACGAGAGCGATTCCAGCCGCAATAGTAATCCACGGATGTCGGAAGGTCCATGCAAGAATCTTATCGTATCCCAACTGCACCCAATCAGTTAACGAGCGTCTTTTCTTTGCATCGTTTTTTTTGTCATCACTTTGTTTAGAATTATTTTTGATAATCAGCACCTCGAGAAATGGAATTACCATGACCGCGATCAGCAACGAAACCATGAGGTTTATTGTAATGGTCCATGGGAAATCCTTCAGAGTGTCATGGAATCCACCTTTCATAGTGATGAGAAGCGGAAAGAAAATGACACAAATACAAATAGTGGCCAGCATCATAGGCATGAAATACTGTTTTGCGGATTCCACAGCAGCCGTCTTAGGTTCATATCCCTTATCCAAATATTCCAGATATCCGTCGATTACGACGATAGAATTGTCGACAACCATTCCCAATACGACGATGAGTCCAGCCAAGGTTACGATATTGAGTTCAATACCAGCCATATACATAATTGCGACAGAGATAAACGTGCTTAATGGAATAGTGATAGCTGCGACAATAGCAGACTTGAATGGAAAGAGGAGCATCATGACCAAAATGATGATAGCCATAGAAATCAACAAATCCCTAAGAAACGAAGACACACTGTTTGCCACTACTTTTGGTTGGTCAGCTATTCTTGTGATACTTACATCCTGGGGTAATTCATCATCTTTAAACTTCTCTATGACCTTTTCGACTTCCTCACCATATTGTACGATATTATTACCCGGTGACATTTCAAGAGAAAGTAGTACACACCTGTTTCCGTCCTGTTCTATATATGGCGAGTTGTCGTCGTATTCTCTAACCACTTGTGCCACATCTCTTACCCTCACCACTTTTCCTCCGACCGGTTCACTGAAAACGATCATATTCTCAATTTCCTCAACACTATTCTGTGTTGGTTCCACATGAATTGGTGTCTGCTGGTATTTGTTGTCAATCATTCCGCTTGCCGCGGTCAAGCCTTGCGCTTGCAATTTTGTCAAAATCGTCTGTTGTCCTATCCCATAAGCCTGCAGGCGCTGTTTGTCCAAATATACCGCAATCTGTTCTTTACATTCACCGGTCATCTTGACGTTTGCAACCGACTTGACTCTCCTGAGCTTGTCAGCGAGTTTGTCACTATACATTCGCAATTCCCTGTAACTCCGGTTTTTACTATCTATAGCTATAAGCAAGGCAGAAGTATTTCCAAAATCATCGTTAGCGACGAGAGCAAGTACACCAGCAGGCAGCGATTGTTTGAACAGGTTGAGTCCGTGTTTCATTTTGCTCCACACCTCATCCTTATTGTTGACCTCGTCATTAAGTTTTACGATGACAATCGCCATTCCATTAAGCGAAGTAGAAGTAGTCTTTTCACGATTAACCTCTTCAAAAGTGAAGATATATCTTTCAAGCGGTTTAGTCACCTGCATTTCCACCTCTTCCGGTGTTGCTCCCGGGTAAACAGCCATCACCACCCCCTGACGAATAGTGAACTGGGGGAATTCATCTTTTGGCATGTCGTACAATCCAAACAACCCCATTACAAACAGGATGGCAACAATCATCAAAGAAATGCTATAATGCTCAAGCGGCCATTTCAGCCAATTACCGTTTTTCATATCCAGAGTTATAAATTAGAATACGACTTTAGAGCCCTCACTCACTTTCTGATACCCTTCGACAATTATATTTTGTCCGGGCTGTATTCCGGAAAGTATAACAATATTATTTCCTGATGTGTTGCCCACAGATACAGTCGTTCTGTGTGCCGTATTATTGTCATCCACAGTCCAGACGAACAATGAATTATCAAAATTTTTCTGAACAGCGGTAATAGGAGCCATAACGGCAAGAGCTTCATAATTGTTTCCGAACGCCACTTCAGCCACCATGCCTGGAAGAATTTGGTGATTGCCGTTTCTGACATTAATTCTCACGTCATACGTATGTGTTAGAGGATCGGCTTGCACTCCTTTCTCAACAGTTCCTCCTTGCGTGTTCACTTGAGCTGCAAGAACAGAAACAACTGACTGTGAGTTCGTCATGATTTCGTTGAGTTCCATCTCCGGAACAGGAATTTTCACTTTCACATTATCTATATTAAGAATATTGACGACCGCCTGTGACGGCAACGCCGTTTCTCCGGTTTGCACCATCTTATTACCAATAATCCCGCTAACAGGTGCGTACAATTTATTGTCATCAACATTTTTCTTTGCAATTCTCTGTGTAGCCTGTGCAGACGTGACACCGGCCTGCGCTGTTTTGAGTGCGGTTTCGGCCTGTTTGAGCTTCGTTTCGGCTTCAATCCACTTGATTTCCGTCAGCGCCCCCGCTTCATACATAACCTTCATTCTTTCGTATGCGTCCTTAGCCTGTTCGTATGTAGCCTTTGCTTGCTCCACCAAATCGTCAGCTTGTGAAGTAGAGACCTGTGTGACTTCCAGTGTATTTTCCGAATTGGTATTATCCATTTCAGCCAGCAGTTGTCCTTTCTTCACAAACTGTCCTTCAGTGACATAAGTTTTTTTCACCACCCCCAATGCCGTAAAACTAACTGCCGTAGCTTCACACTCTTCTACCACTCCCACATACGTTTTGTTGCCAACCGGCAAGCTTTGCTGCGCTTGCCCGACAACCACCCTTACAGATTTTTTCTTTTCTTTGATTTGATTTTCCGTATTACAACCAACACATATAACCAATGTTGCAACCACAAAAACCAGTTGTTTGAGATTCATCATTGTATTTTTGTATTTTTTATGGTTAAATTTTACCAACAGATGCAAATTTACACATAAGTCCGCCCAATTTCATGTTCAAAACCGCCACATTTTTATCCTTTTATCCCCACTGTGACCAAAACGATTAAAACAGACTCCGTTTTGAACATATAATTTGTTATTTTTTTCCCATATTTGCATAAAATTGGACAATTATGGACAAATTACACAATTACATTGCCGACATAGCCAGTTCAGGTTCTAACGAAGTAGAGTTTGACGTCAATTATGCAGACAGAGACATATTATTTTTTGAAAACATTAAGATGTTGTCGGATCCAGAGATGTCACGCATCAAAATGAACTTAGTAGCGTTCTGTCATAAAGGCAAAGCTCTATTACTTTTAAATAACAAACCTGTAAGTATTCATACAGATGAAATATTTATAAGTCCTTCCCACACCACATTCAGTGACATCATGATGAGTCCTGATTGCGAATTCAAACTATTGTTTGTGAGCAACAACATGCTTCAAAGCATGTTAAAAGGGAAAATGCATATCTGGATTGATTTGATATATAAGCATAATGTCCGTGTTATAGCCTTGGAAGATCCAGAAGACCGTACATTCTTACTTCATTTGTCAGAAATTGCCAAACTTTTGATGCAAGGCCAAGAATCCAACACATTCAAGGAAGAGATTAAGCAATCCATTCTTCGAGCTTGTTTCTTAGGTTTTTTGGGAATCATAATACGCAAAGACTTTCCAGACATCAATGAGACAGGTATAAGGTGGCAAAGCCAGAACCAATTGTTCCGTCGATTTATTGACATGTTACAGCATGAAAAGGTACAACACAAGCCCGTGGATTACTACAGCAATGAATTGTGCATATCCTCCAAATATCTCTCAACCATATGCAAAAAACAATCAGGGAAGACTGCCAGCGAATGGATTTGCGAACACTTATTGGAAGATATTCGCTACTATTTGAAAGAGACGAACTACAGCGTAAAAGAAATTTGCAATTTTCTTGGTTTTTCCAATCAGTCTTTTTTCGGGAAATACGTTAAGCATCATTTCGGCATGACCCCTCTAGAAGTAAGGAAGAGGACAAAATGACTATAGCATCGATTTGATCGCTTGCCGCATATTTATAAATCGAAATAGACATATAATTGTCCATTTGTTGATTTGCAGCGTAAGCATTGATTATTTAATCCCGAATTGCCAGACATTCGGCAAGTTTGAGCGTTTTTTTTGAAAAAAGGATTAAATAACGATTAAATAACGATTAAAATTACTAATTTTGCGTAGAAAACTTTGTTATCCACTAAATATATTTTGATATTTAATTATTTGGAGGCTAATGAAACCATACGAATCATTTACCCTGATTTCTGAAAGCCACATAGTAACGATAAATAAACTTGCCTCATTCTAATATGTCAAATTATTTGCGTTGCGTTCCTCTTCCGTACTGTTAACATCTCGCAAATATGGCCAAACCGAGGCACCTTATTTTCTAACCATTACATAAATAAAACGCAAAATGGAAAACGAGACACGACCATTAATATTAATATCGAATGATGACGGTGTTGAAGCCACAGGCATAAAGGCACTGGTTGAGATAGTGAAGGATTTGGGTGACGTTGTGGTTGTTGCTCCCGATAGCGGACGTTCCGGTTCTTCACTTTCCATAACGACTAGCGTTCCTGTAAGGTTCAAGCAGATAAGCTCTGCAGAAGGAGTTGAGACATATAGTTGCACCGGCACACCGTGCGACTGCATCAAGATGGCACTGGAAATAATACTTCCCAAGAAGCCCAACCTCATCTTAGGCGGCATCAACCATGGTGACAACGCAGCGGTAAACGCCCATTATTCTGGAACGATGGCAATATGCATAGAAGGCACCATGAAAGAGATTCCGTCGGTTGGTTTTTCCAGTTGCGCATATAAACGTGAGGGGGATTTCATGCGTTTCAGGCCACAGATTCACGAGTTGGTACGAAAAGTAATGGAACATGGCTTGCCAAAACAGGTGTATCTGAATGTCAACATACCAGATTGCACCAACCTGAAAGGTACGAAGATTTGCACTATGGGACTTGGCGACTGGGTCAACGAATGGGTGGAATATGAAGACCCGCGCGGAGGCAGATATTATTGGATGGCTGGAAGCTATGAGAGCTACAACCCTGATGATGAACGAACCGACACATGGGCATTGGCAAATGGATATATTGCAATCACACCAATCACCCTTGACAATACGGCGTACGGGGCTTTTGATGTCTTAAAGGAGGGATTGGTTGGTTAGGATTGGTTAGGATTGGTTAGGATTAGTTAGGATTGATTGGGATTGGTTAGGATTGATTAGGATTGATTGGGAGGGAATGGGAGGATGGTATTAAAATGAGTTTTATAAATAAGGGATATTTATGCGGTATTATTTGATAGCAGGAGAGGCATCGGGGGACTTGCACGCATCAAATCTGATGCGTGGTTTGCTCGATGAAGATGCATCGGCAGAATTCCGTTTTTACGGTGGCGACATGATGGAATCCGTTGGCGGCACGCTCGTGAAACACTACAAGGAGATGTCGTACATGGGTTTTGTGCCAGTCCTGCTCCATGCCCGAACTATTCTCCGCAACATGAAGCAATGCAAGAAAGACATATTGGAATGGAATCCAGATGTCGTCATCCTAGTGGATTATCCCGGCTTCAACCTGGCTATCGCCAAATATGTCAAGACACACAGCATCATACCAGTTTACTATTACATATCGCCCAAGATATGGGCATGGAAAGAATACCGCATAAAGAGCATCCGCAAATATGTGGACGAGCTATTTTCGATCCTTCCCTTTGAAGTGGATTTCTTTGAAAAAAAACATCACTACCCGATTCATTACGTGGGGAATCCATGTGTTGATGCCATAGAGGCATATAGGATGGAGTCGGGAACAGGGGACACTGATTTTGAGCGAAACGAGAAACAGATAGCCATAGTGGCTGGCAGTAGGGTTCAGGAAATTAGGAAAAACCTCGGCATCATGCTGGAAGCCGTGTCCCGCATCGATGGCATGAGACCAGTCATAACTGGAGCTCCCAACATAAGTGAGGACATATACAAGAAATACATACCAGAAGGCATGGACGTGGAGATTGCATACAACCGTACATACGAAACCATTGAGCACTCCACAGCAGCACTTGTGACCAGTGGTACGGCCACGTTGGAAACAGCCTTGTTGAACACACCTCAAGTGGTGTGCTACTACATGTCGGGAGGTTGGTTCATCAAACTGCTCCGCAAGATGTTTTTGAAAGTGAAATACATATCCTTGGTGAACCTTATATGCGACAAAGAGGCGGTAAGAGAGCTGGTAGGAAGCGACATGAACGTAAGGAATGCAGAAACTGAGCTTCGTGCCATCTTGCCGGAGGGCAACAGGCGTGGAGCGATGTTGAAAGATTATGAAATATTGGTTGAAAGGACGGGACCTGCCGGAGCGTCTGTACGAGCAGGAAATGAGATAATCGCCTCGATGAAATGAACAATGAAAAATCATCTGTTTACGTTTTGCCTTCTTTTTCATGAATCCCGTAACGGCTCGACACAGTCCAAACGTATCAGGCCATTCACTTACATCATCAAAATCATTGACTTAGATGATTTTCAAAGACTTCAGTGTTTTAAACAAATTTATAACCATTAACAAAACGAGCTATGCACGAGACATATAAAAGGACATATACCAAAGAAGAAGCCCAAGAATTGATTGATTGGATAGACAAAACCCATCCGAAAGGAGAAATCGACTTGGGGCAAGGTGTATTCATAAGTGACCTGGAGAAATTTTCGACGCAGGTACGCCATATCGCAATTGAGAAATACAACAACCCTACCTTCGGCGGACAGATAAGCCTTATGATGGATGTGCGCAAGAAACTCGAGGAATCCGTGGATTAGCCCGACGCCTTCGAGGATTTTCGAGGCAGAGCCTCTCACACAGGACGGGATTCGCTGATGGATTCCAGAAAAGAGGTTTTTTGCTGAATTACAAAAAACTCAAAAAACTGAATATATGAAAAGATTCTTTATTTTGGTCTTAATGGTCGTTGCTTGTATTTGCACGGCAATTGCTCAAAACGACAGAAACAATGGTATGGAACAGGTAGGGAATGAGCCAAGGCAAGGTTTTCCAGGTGGTCAAAATGGTTTTCCAGGTGGTCAGGGCGTTATTCCTGGTGGTGGTTTTCCAGGTTTTCCTCCAGGTGGTCCGGGTGGTCCGGGTGGTCCTTGGATGATGGACTTTAAAGCCATAGATAATTTTGGTGTGGAATTTAATAATGAATTCCTTGTTGAGAACGAAGAAGTCATCGTTGACAAGAACGACTCCACCAGTTTTTACTTCGTTGAAAGCCAACGATTTGACCACAAAATATTCATCAATTATTCTGGCAATGACATCGAAGTTAAAGGAATTTATCCGGACTGCATGAAGCTTATTCATGATGGAGCCGATGTGAGCATTAAATGCGAAGGAGCAAACATGGAATTTGAGCTAAGTGGCATGAGCGATGACGGTTCATTCACCATTTCGAGCGACAAGTCAGTAAAAATCGTTCTGAACGGACTGGATTTAAAGAGCAAGAAAGGCGACGTGATCAAGACTGAGGGAAAGAGCCCTACATACATAGTTTTGGCAAAGGGAAGCACAAACAGCCTTGAAGATAAATTCACTGCAGTGGTTCGAGAAACACAAGGATTCCAAATGCCATCCAAAGAAGACAATTATGAGAAGGAAATAATCAACGGCATAGAAGTACGCAAATCCGTTAACCGTGCCAAGGCAAAAAACAACGAGCCCAAGACCGACGGTGTGATAACGAGTAACGGCATACTTTGCTTTAGCGGTAATGGTCTTTTGAACCTCAAAGGTCACAACAAGAACGGCATAAAGAGCAAGCAGACGATAGTTATGCGTGCAGGCAACCAAATAAACATAGAAGTAACTCAAGGCAAGGGATTGTCCGCCAAAGGCGACATACTTATCTACGGTGGTGTTCTCAATGTGGATGGTAGCGACAGTGGTAAAGACGGCATCCGCAGTGACAACTGCATATATATAAGTGGTGGGCGAACAGTAGTAAAAGCCTCTGGAGCCGAGAGCAGCGAAGGTATAGAAGCAAAATACAACATCATAATCTCCGGAGGCACCGTAGAGGTTGCTTCCTTTGACGATGGTATCAACAGTGGAGGCAACTTGATTGTAAGTGGTGGCAAATTGTTTGTGTCATCCGTATTCAATGATGCGCTTGATTCTAACAGCAACTTAATAATCAGTGGAGGTCATGTGGTGGCTTATGGTGGTGGCGCTCCTGAATGTGGCCTAGATGCGAACGAAGAGGAAGGCTATTCACTATACATAAACGGAGGAACGGTATTTTCCTGCGGAGGCATGCCTACCCGCACAGACAAGCAGTCGCGGCAGAGTAGCATCATTTACACTCCTGAATCAGTGGATTCAGGGATGGTGTATAGCCTGGAAGACAGCAAGAAATCATTCATGCTTATGCGCTGCATAAGAAAATATGACCGTGGGGGTTCTCTACTCTTCTCCTCCCCCGGACTTGAAACCGGCAAGAGTTATGAAATCCACACTGGCAACAGCAACACATCGGCCGCAGAATTCCACGGCACATGGACTGACGGAAAGACAGGCGGAAAGAAAACTGAAATCATAGAAGAACTCACTGCCCCATATACGATGATTGGCAATGAGATGCATGTGCCCGGACCAATGCCAATGTTTCGTTCCGAGTAATATATATCTTCGTAAATACTTTATTGAATGTAAATCCATCTGACTTAAACCCAAATCGGTCATTTTCCGCTCGAATGGCCGAATTGAGTTTAAGAAGAGTTTTATTTGGTTTGCTGAGCGGCAAGCATATTGCCCTCTATATAGAGTCGTGTCAGTGTTTTTCCGTTGTTTGTATAAACAGAAATCATTTTTCTGAACTTACCAGGATATTTGTCTTTTCCATTGTAAGTAACCTTAATCTCTCCATATCCTCCTGGCGCAATGAAGTCCTTTGGATAATCGGCTACGGTGCATCCACACGACGTGTTGACGAAATTGATAACCAACTTGCCATTTCCTACATTCTTGAATTTGAAGACGACGTTGTGGATTGGATTATTTTGTGTGAAAGTGCCAAGGTTGATCGTAGTCTGCTCAAACTGGATTTCAGGTTTTTTCTTTGCATCTGCTGTCCCAACAAAAAGGATTGACAGCAACAATGACAACAATACGTATTTTTTCATATAGTTAAAATTTAGAAAGAATGGTATAATAATATGTAACTTACATGTAAACAAGTGTTGTTCTTTTGACATTTACAAGCATTATTGGTTTAAACACAAATCGTTCATTTATGCGAAAATCGTGAGACAAGGAAACAGAAGCCATGTCGGAATTATCTAATAAACAACAGTTCACGATATTTAGGCAGTGGCCATAATTCGTCATCTACAATTTGTTCCAGTTTATCCACATGATAACGTATCTCATCAAGATAAGGAGCTATGCGGTCGTGATATGCTACAGCCTTTTCCCTTTCATTCTCAATTCTGTTCACCTCCCGACGTTCATCAATGAGCCTTGCCACATTTTCAATAATGAACGACTCGTGGTCGCCAATTTGTTCTATAATGCTGATGTTGTCGGCGGCAATCTTTTCAGCTTTGTCTTGAGGGAAAATATCTTTTATTTTATGGACATTGTCGAGGAGTACGGACTGGTATTTGCTTACTGTAGGTATGATGTGGTTCATACAGAGATCGCCAAACACTCGTGCCTCAATCTGAATTTTCTTCGTATAGGTTTCCCATTTGATCTCGTTTCGTGCAACCAGCTCGAACTTGGACATGACATGAGTTTTCTCAAACATCCTGACCGTTGCATCATTGAGATAAGCATCATAAATGACAGGGCAACTGGTCTCGCAGTCGAGTCCTCGTCGCTTAGCTTCTTCTTTCCATTCATCGCTATATCCGTTACCTTCGAAATGAATAGGCTTGATGTATTTGATATCTTCCTTCACCACTTTCAAAATAGCAGCCTCTTTTGGCATACCGATTTCAATGAGTTTGTCAACCCTCTCCTTGAAGTCGATAAGCGCCTCTGCCACGGCAGCATTAAGTGTAAGCATTGCACTTGCACAGTTGACAGTAGAACCTACCGCACGAAATTCAAACCTGTTGCCTGTGAATGCAAACGGGCTGGTGCGGTTACGGTCGGTATTGTCAACAAGGATCTCAGGGATAGATGGTATGTCGAGGTTCATAGATGTCTTCCCTTCCACTTTGAATACATCGTTGTCGTCGGCATTCTCCACATGTTCGAGCAATTCAGACACGGTACGTCCAAGGAAGGATGATATTATGGCCGGCGGAGCCTCATTAGCGCCAAGTCGATGGGCATTAGTAGCCGACATGATGGATGCTTTAAGCAGTGCGTTGTGGTCATACACAGCCTTAAGTGTTTCCACGATAAATGTGACAAAGCGCAGTGTGTCGAGAGGTGTTTTACCAGGTGCATGAAGAAGAATACCTGTATCGGTAGCAAGCGACCAGTTGTTGTGTTTTCCAGAACCATTAATGCCTTTGAAAGGTTTTTCATGCAGCAGACAACGGAAACCATGTTTTCGCGCCACTCTCTTCATGATAGACATCATGAGCATATTATGGTCAACAGCCAGGTTGGTTTCCTCAAAAATTGGAGCCAACTCGAACTGGTTAGGCGCCACCTCATTATGACGTGTCTTGCATGGAATCCCCAGTTGAAGTGCTTCAATTTCAATATCACGCATATAGTTTTCCACCCTCTCTGGTATAGAACCGAAATAGTGGTCGTCCATCTGTTGGTTCTTAGCCGAGTCGTGCCCCATGAGAGTTCTTCCAGTCATCAAGAGGTCGGGTCTGGCAGTGAAGAGCGACTCATCTACGAGGAAATATTCCTGTTCCCACCCAAGGTTACTTACCACTTTCCTTACATCCGGATAGAAGAGTTGTGCAACGGCGGTAGCAGCCTTATCTACGGCAAACAACGCTTTTTTCAGAGGGGTTTTGTAGTCAAGCGCCTCCCCCGTGAATGAGATGAAAACCGTAGGTATCATGAGCGTATCACCAATGACAAACACGGGTGACGTAGGGTCCCAAGCCGTATAACCTCGTGCCTCAAATGTGGAACGTATGCCACCGTTGGGAAACGAAGACGCATCCGGTTCTTGTTGAACCAGGAGTTTACCGCCGAATTTCTCGACCATTCCTCCTTTTCCGTTATGCTCCACAAAACCGTCGTGTTTTTCGGCAGTTCCCTCGGTAAGAGGTTGAAACCAGTGTGTATAATGGGTAGCGCCCATTTCCATCGCCCATCGTTTCATTCCGTCGGCGACAGCGTCGGCTATCTTCAGGTCGAGTGGTGTGCCATTATCGATCACGTCACACATTTTCTTAAAAACATCCTGAGGAAGATACTTATGCATCTTCTTTCTGTCGAACACGTATTTGGCGAAGTACTCTGATGGCCTTTCCTTTGGCACATTAACTTCGACCGGTCGTTTTCTGAAAGCTTCGTCAACTACTTTGAATCTTAAATTCGAGGACATAAAAATATTTTATAATTACTGTACAAGAGGTTATTCATTCCAATCCACATGATAGATATCAACGGCATTGCCGTCGGTGGAAGTGCTTCCCTGTGACGTTGTGATGACCGTTTTGCCATCGGCGGAGATATCAAGTCCCACCGGATAAGAGTCGGCATCGATCTTGGCAATCATGGTCATCGTGCGTGTATCTACCACACATATAGAACTTTCCAGATGACAAGCCGCAAAGACATAGCGTCCGTCAGGAGTCAGTTCTATCGTTCTTGCGCCGTTTCCAACCTTACATTCTTCCCATCCTTCCACTATTCCGAAATGGTTCTGCATCTGCCGAGCCGCTTCAAGGAACTTGTCAAGTTGAATGCGTTGAACGTATCCCGTCTTATTAATCGACACATAAAGCCACCCGTCACGAATCACCAAATGTCGAACGTTTCGTCTCATGCCCTTCAGTCGTCCAAGATATTGGTGGTTTGTCATGTCGATCACAGCTATTCCACCATCATTGCCCATACATCCCACGAGAAGATACTTGTCGTCGGGTGTGAAAACGGTTCCGCGTAACAGCCATCCATCACTCTGGTCACGGTTTACCGATTTTGTAAGGCTGAAGTTTAGTATCAGCTTTTCGTCGATTTCATAATATCTGAGATATTTCCACTCTCTCGGATTATCACTACTTATATCTATTAATCCTACCGTGTTGTCTCCCCAGTGCGATACCACCATGTATTTCCCATCGTGACTGGCACATACCATCTTTGGCAGCGGTCCGGTTTCCATTACGAGTATTGTGCTGTCGATTCTCGTGTCGATAATCGCCATGGCAGATGGTTCTTGTGCATTCAAGTCGAATGTCCGGCGATAAAAAGGCACCCAGAGATAACGTCCTCCATGCGAGAATGCACCTTCAACAGGTTTTCCAGCGAATGTATTGAGGTTGTGGTTATAGAATCTGAAGGGGAATAGGCCGCTAGGCTTACTGAAGAGTGCTGAGTCGGCTTCGTTGAAGTCGTGCTTGATTACCTTAAGCTTCTTGTGGGTTTGCATATCGTAAACCACTGTCTTGCAACCTTCCAGGGAATTGATATAGAATTTAGTGCCATCGGGATGTATGTTGGCAGATTTTGGCGAATCGATATCCTTATCCACAGTACCAGAACGGTCAGACCTGTAGTTCTGGATCTTATCAACCAGCGTCATTGTGATTTTCCCATCATCTGAGATGGTCGAGACGCCCAGCTTTGGGTGGATTACCTGAGCATGGCCGGCGATTGATAGATAAAAACAAATAAGGGGAATTAATATCTTTTTCATTTACAATTTTATGTGTTTTGAAAATTAAACATAACATTCATCGGGTGTTGACTTTTGCAAAAATCCAATTAATGGCTAATCGTGTAGCGCACAATCAAGCCTTTCTTTTTTTCAAGATTACTGACACGATTAGGATGAGCAGGATAAGCGCAATGCCCCCGCCAATGAACCAAAGAGTATAGTCATTGTCGGCAGTCAATTCTTGAGCCACCTCTTCGTCAGTTGTAGGCGCTGTTTCTTCCATCTCATCGATTTCCTCTACAAGTGGAGCGAGTACCGGTTCCGGTTCGGCATATTGTACTTGGAAAATGTTAACCGCATTCCCTCCTCCTGCATTCTTGCGTCCTTGAGAAGTGGTAATGACATATTGTCCATCCCTCGATACGTCGAGTCCAACGGGATAGCTATCTACAGTGGTGTTTGCTACCATTTTCATGTTTTTGGTGTCAACCACGCACAATTTGCTTGCGTTGTTGCAAGCAGCGAAGATGAATCGTCCGCTTGGCGACGCTTCGATAGTTCTTGCTCCAGTCATGACGGCACATTCTTCGAATCCGCCGACAGCCGTGGTTCTTCCAGTAATCTTTGTAGCCGCATCGAGGAATTTGTCGAGTTTGATTCTCTGCACTACCCCACCGGCATTGCTACCCATATATAGCCATCCTTCCTTTATTATAATGTGTCTGATATTAGGTCTCATGCCCAAGACTCTTCCCAAATACTGCTGTTTCTGCATGTCTATGACGGCGATTCCACCGCCACCTCCCATGCATCCCACGAGAAGGTAATGGTCATCTGGGGTAAATACAGTGCCTCTCAGAGCAAATCCCGTGTTTGAATCACGGTTTACGGAAGTTGTAAGACTAAAATTGAGTTTTAGTTGATATTCCACGACATATACATTGTCATAGTGCCATTCATCAGGGTTGTTGCTATCGATATTAATAGTTCCAACTGTATTGTTTCCCCAATGCGACACGGCAATATGTTTGCCATCGTTGGAGCAAGCCACCATCTTTGGCAGCGGTCCGGTTTCAAACACCTTAATGATTTCATCGGTTCGGGTGTCGATGACAGCCATTGCCGAAGGGTCTTGTGCGTTGATATCGTAGGACCGTCTGTAATAAGGTATCCACAGGTATCTTCCATTGTGTGAGAAAGCGCTTTCCACTGGTTTGCCATCGAAAGTGTTCAAATCACGTTTTTCAGCCGTGTAATGAGTAAATTCAAAAAATCCACTTGGCTTTGCCCACAAGTTGTGATTCGACTTGTCAAACTTATGGTTTATGACCTTGAGCTTTTTCCACGTACCCATTTCATAGACCAATGTGACACATCCTTCAAGAGAATTGACATAGAATTTCTTCCCGTTAGGATGTATGTTTACCGACTTTGGAGAATTGATGTCGGGATCGAATGTCTCCTTGTCCGAGCCATCAAAATGCTGTAGTTTATGTATCAGCTTTACTTTTACAGAAGCATCGGCGGAACTGTCTTCCGTTCCCATCTTAGAATGAACGCTCTGTGCATTCATATTAATAGCGAAAAGAAAGCAAGATATAGCAAAAAGCATCTTAAACACAGACATTTTAGACATAAAAGACTTTGCTTTTAAATGGTTGTACTTATATAATTTACAAAGTTACAAAAAATATCTAAAGTAATGAAAATGAATAATAAAAAAAGATGTGTCAAATTGATGACACATCCTCTTTTGTAGTTATTAAGTCGATATAAAACGATTAAGCAAGTAAATCATCGAGCGCTGATTTCACTGGAGCCTGATTTTCAGCCTGTGGTTGGTTTTCAGGTTGTGGTTGGTTTTCGTCGTGACGGTTGGATTGACGACGTTCCCCGCGTTCTGGGCGTTGACGACGCTCTCCACGTTCTGGGCGCTGACGACGCTCACGTGGCGGACGTTCTTGGTAGTCGGCCGGTTTTTCAATAAGAATTCGACGAGATAGCTTAAACTTACCTGTCTTAGGGTCGATATCCACCAATTTCACGTCGATAGGGTCACCCTCTTTGATTCCAGCTTCTTCCACTGTCTCAAGACGTTTCCAATCGATTTCACTTATATGGAGGAGTCCGTCCTTGCCTGGCATGAACTCCACGAAACATCCATATGGCATTACCGAGCGAACGGTTCCGTGATATACCTCACCAACTTCCGGCACGGCGACAATGGTCTTAATTCTCTTTATTGCGTCTTCGATGGCATTTTTGTCAGGGGCACTTACCAGCACCTTTCCCACTCCATCAACTTCATCGATGGTGATGGTGGCACCAGTTTCTTCCTGCATCTGCTGGATAATCTTACCGCCAGGGCCAATCACCGCACCTATGAATTCCTTCGGTATGATCAGTTGCTCGATGCGAGGAACGTGAGGTTTGAGTTCTGGGCGCGGTTCAGAAATGGTCTTCATCATTTCGCCCATGATGTGTTCACGTCCAGCCTTAGCCTGCATAAGGGCTTTTTCAAGGATTTCGTATGACAATCCGTCGCACTTGATGTCCATCTGGGTGGCTGTAAGACCATTCTTTGTACCCGTAGTCTTGAAATCCATGTCGCCGAGGTGGTCTTCGTCTCCAAGGATGTCGGAGAGTATGGCGAATTTCTCTTCACCTGGGTTCTTGATGAGTCCCATTGCGATACCTGCAACAGGGTTCTTGATAGGCACGCCGGCGTCCATAAGAGCCAAAGTGCCTGCACAGGTGGTTGCCATGGATGAAGAGCCATTCGACTCGAGGATATCACTTACTACACGAATAGTGTAAGGATAATCTTCAGGTAGTTGTCCCTTAATACCACGCCATGCGAGATGTCCGTGTCCAATTTCACGGCGTCCCACTCCACGTTGAGCACGGGCTTCACCAGTTGAGAATGGTGGGAAGTTATAATGAAGGAGGAATCTTTGATATTCTCTTACCAAAGCGCCATCGACGAGTTTCTCATCTAGTTTCGTACCCAATGTACAAGTGGTTAGCGATTGGGTTTCACCACGAGTGAAGATGGCGGATCCATGAGGTCCTGGGAGCGGATCTACCTCACACCATATAGGGCGTATCTCAGTGGTCTTGCGTCCGTCGAGACGAATGCCCTCGTCGAGTATGCATCGACGCATGGCTTCTTTTTCCACATCATGATAATATTTGTCAACCAACGCATTCTTTTCTTCAAGTTCTTCTTCAGTCATGTCGGCATGAGCGGCAACGTATGCTTCCTTGAAATCCTCTCGGATCTTTTCAAAGGCTTCGGCACGTGCGTGTTTCTCAAGTCCTTGCTTTGTCACGTCGTAGGCTTTCTGATAACATTCAGCCTTGACAGCAGCCTCAAGTTCTTCGTCGTTGACTTCATGGCAATATTCACGTTTGGTTTCTGTGCCGAGTTCCTTCATGAGCTCTTTCTGAAGCTGACATTGTGGCTTGATAGCCGCATGAGCAGCCTTTAGAGCTTCAAGAAGGTCTTGTTCTGACACTTCCTTCATCTCTCCTTCAACCATCATGATATTCTCTTCAGTGGCACCAACCATAAGGTCCATGTCAGCCTCTTCGAGCTGCTGGAAAGTAGGGTTGATTACAAATTCTCCGTTAATTCTTGCAACCCTCACCTCTGAAATAGGTCCTTCGAACGGTATGTCAGAAACAGCCAAAGCAGCTGAAGCCGCGAAACCGGCTAAAGCGTCAGGCATGTCCACTCCGTCGGCGGAAAAGAGTATTACATTAACATAAACCTCTGCATGGTAATCACTAGGAAACAGAGGGCGCAATGCGCGATCGACAAGTCGGCACGTAAGGATTTCCTCATCAGAAGCCTTACCTTCCCTTTTGGTGAATCCGCCTGGGAATCGACCGTTTGCAGCGTACTTTTCGCGATACTCCACTTGTAGAGGCATGAAATCAGTTCCGGGAACTGCATCTTTTGCGGCGCAAACAGTGGCCAGGAGCACAGTTTTGCCCATTCTGAGGACAACGGAACCATCGGCTTGTTTCGCCAGTTTTCCAGTCTCAATGCTTATTTCTCTACCATCAGGCAATGAGACAGTCTTTGTAATTACATTCATCTTTTAATAAAACATCTAAAGCAGGAAAATCCTGCAAAATAAAACAACGCGGATTCGAAATGAATCCAAATATTTAATAATTAACTAATTTCAAAAAACAAACTAGATATCACTTCGCTGGTTTCACATAAGAAACGTCTTAATATCCAGTCAGCTATTAACATTAGGCGCATAAACCGTGCAAATTTACGAAAAAATAATGAGAAACAGCTGATTAATAACAAAAATTTAAAATTACAAGTAAAAAATGGGGAAAAATGAGGAAATATGTCATTTTTATTCAATAAAATCAAATCATCTGTTTTATTTTATGAAAAATAATACACAAAGAAAAAAAATTGCATTTTTTTGGGAAAAAAATTTGCAGGTACAAAAAAAAGCAGTACCTTTGCATTCGCAAATGAGAGCAAGCTCGTTTGAAGACATAAAATGGTGCGTTAGTTCAGTTGGTTAGAATATCTGCCTGTCACGCAGGGGGTCACGAGTTCGAGTCTCGTACGCACCGCAACCATAAGGAAAAAGGAGGCTTTTAGGCTTCCTTTTTGTGTATTTACAAAAAGTTCATTATGGAAGATAAAAAGTCATACCTGTTGGAGAAACTAAAGGCAGAGCATTGTCTTTGGTCGTATGACGTGTCTTCAATCAGCAGTATTCCAGATGACATGCTGATAGAACTTACACTCATTCATCTTGACTTGGACGAAATCAATCTTCTTTTTGAAATCTATCCATATAAAAAGGTGAAGAATGTGTGGATTGAGCATGTGGTGGCTCAAGGTGAACGCTATTACACACTCAACAAGTTCCTTGCATGGTATTATTTCAAGATGAAACGTCCTGGTGCATACGTTCGCAGTATGGAAACCCGGGTACTTAATAAACGTTTGGCATTATGAAGGGACTGGCACTACATACTTCTGCTATTATTGACTCCATAAGCAAAATGGATTGTATAAAACCTTTTGTTCTTGTGGGTGGTACAGCATTGTCTATGCAGCTGAATCATCGCATGAGCGAGGACCTTGATTTTATGAAGTGGATAGACAAGCCTGGTGAAAAGCAGGATGTGGAATGGCACGTAATCAAGAGGGAATTGGAAACAATAGGCAGTATTGAATCCATGGAATTGTATGGTTTTGACATGGTGGAATTTGTTGTTGAAGGTGTGAAGCTGTCGTTTTATTGTGCTCCACGGAAGAGAATACCATCAATGGTGGAAATTCCTTTTTTGAACAATATTCGAGTGGCAGATATAAAGTCAATTGGAGCAATGAAAATGGAGACATTGCTCCGACGTGCCAAGTTCCGTGACTACTACGACATTTATTCAATCGTAAAGAAGGGAACTGACATCAATGAACTTATTTCCATGGCTCTCGAGCATTCTGGCCATAGGCTGAAACGTAAGAATCTGTTGTCGATGTTGACCAATGGAGAACTTTTCTCGAAAGACCAAAATATAAGTCACCTTTCACCCGTGTACGATGTTTCTGCAAACGAAATACAGGAATACTTAAAATCGTTGATAGGATAATAAAAACAAAGGAAAAAGGAAGCTTTTAGGCTTCCTTTTTCTTTGCCATTACTTTACGTTGAGATAGGTTTTCAGGGCATCCACATATTCCTCAAAGGCTTTCAGTCCTGTGGGGGTGACACGGCAGAAAGTGCATGGCTTTTTGCCCTTGAAGGTTTTCTCTACCTCAATGTATCCAGCCGCCGAGAGTTTGTCAATCTGCACGCTGAGGTTACCGGCAGTGGCACCTGTCTGCTCTTTTATATATGGGAAATCTGCACCGTCGGAACTGACGAGCAGCGACATGACCGCTAGTCGCAATTCTGAATGAAGGAGTGGATCTAATGGTTTGAACATAACAACACATTTTTATTTCTTATTCTGCACATATATCACAATTCCCGGGATGACCAGTCCGATTAAGGCCACAACGGCCATTACATAGAGCTGTTCTGCCCATGGAAATTTCAGGGCGCAGAAAAAGCCTCCCAGGCCGGCTATGAACCCGCAGACTTGCACGATACGGTTTTTGGTGATAAATCCCGTGATAGTGGAAGCGATGCCGAAGCAAAGGGAAATGATGCTGGTTAGGTTGATATAGAGGTTGCCAGAGAGATTACTATCCGATGCATAACATGTTAGTGTCAGCAATCCGCAACTAATCACTCCGAATATCACACCGATGGCTCCGATGAATATGCCGAAGGTGGCCCAAACTTGTCCTATTGTTTTACTGACGAAATTCTCTGGTACTGGTTCCTTGCGTTTATCTATCACTCTTTCGCCTAGATAACCAATCACCCACATCGCTGCCCACATGACATTCCACACTGGCCCACCATGGTTATTCCACAAGTACGATATGAGCAGTGCGAAGGCGATGACACAAATGCCCCACCAAACGAGTGAGTATGCTGAGTTCTTGGTGATTGTTCGCTGACTGCTCTCTATTGATTCCCTGATGATTTCCAGACTGCGCTCAGCAGTCAAATTCTCTTTTTCTTTCATGATTTTCTTTGGTTTAAATTCTACAACATGTTTTTGTATGGGTTGTCCGCACTCCTGCAGAAAGTGCAGACAAAACCCAATGTGTTCGAATCACGACGCAAAGATAAACAAGTTTATAATATAAACCAAATTATTTTGCAAACATTTTATGGTTTAGTGGAAAATTTAACATTTAAGTACAATTAAAGAGATTGTCGATATACGGAATTTGTCTATTTTATTTCATTTACTAATCTCCTTTAACAAAAAGTCCTGTAGTGTTTTCTTGTCAGGCAGTGAAAGCATATAAGTGGAAACAAAAAGGTTATTGTCCATTCCAGCAAGTGCATATTCCACCATTTTGTCGCCTTTACGTGTGCATAGCAATATGCCCACAGGAGGATTGTCGCCCTTATTCATTTCATTCTCCCTGAAATATGAAACATAGGCATTGAGTTGGCTCAAGTCGGCATGACGAAATTCGTCGTCTTTCAATTCGATGATTATGTTGCAGTGCAGTACACGATTGTAGAATACTAAGTCTGCAAAATAATATTCATCATCGATAATCATTCTTTTCTGCCGAGCCTCAAAACAAAATCCTTTACCCATTTCGAGTAGGAAATCCTGAAGGTGCGTTATCAAGGCATTTTCCAAATCATTTTCTGTAAATGCCTCAGGGCGTAGCCCAAGGAACTCGAAAGAAAATGGGTCCTTAATGGTGAATGCGGGAACGTTATTTGTATCAGTTCTTTCTAAAAGCTGTTCAGGTTTCTTGCTTATACCTGCGCGGAAATAGAGGTTTGTTGATATTTGTCTGCGTAATTCTTTTACACTCCAACAACATTGTATACATTCCGTCTCGTAGAAGAAACGTGCAAGTGGGTCATCCAAGGTTAGTATTTCTACGATGTGAGAAAATGAAAGATTAGACATCATTTTTTCCGGTGGTGTGACGAATTTCTCCGACATCATCGGATTATTCTCAATAGATTTCTCCGACATCGTCGGAGAAATTGCAGTCAAATAGTCTTTTATTTGAGGATAAGTCAAGTAGAACTTGCGGCTATTTGTAAGCAAAGTTTCATTAATTCCTCTTTTGTTCACTCGCTCTGCCAATCATTTTAGAAGACGCTCTCCGTATTTAGCGCGGTCATTGCCATGCTGCTCATATTCCACTATATAGAATCCGATGACATAATTTCTTATAGTTGCAAAGCGGTTAATCGCTTTCACTGATGCAGAATAAGCCGAATCATGTAATTGAAGCAC
>FLNY01000011.1_pt1 | contig 73120 bp, 74 predicted proteins | sample 1140381 | NCBI WGS metagenome assembly FLNY01 (sample SAMEA3878172, study PRJEB12797) | bioreactor metagenome | biome: Moose rumen | place: Sweden | collected 2011-10
CCCAAATGAGGTCTTTTTCAAACATTTTGCCTAACTTTGCAACAAACTTGCACTTGCTGGTTGACTCTATAGAATGGTTGACGGTTGGTATTGTTTATAAAATAAATTGGGAAAAATTTGCGTGAGGAAGAAAAAAGTTGTAACTTTGCACTCGCAAACTCGCAATAGCGACCATGAACCTGCTTTGCAGACCCTCATTGTTTGTTTCGTACGAGGAAGCACTCGCAAACTCGCAATGGCGACCATGAGCCTGCTTTGCATAAACTAAATACTTACTCAGGTAGAAGATAACCCTGACAAAAAAACTTCATTTATGTACTACGTAAAAAAGACATTGGAGATATCCGGATGCCATCAGCTCCGGTTGTCGTATGAGAGCAAGTGCGAGAACTTGCACGGTCACAATTGGGTGGTGACCGTCTATTGTAAATCCCCAGAACTGAATAAAGATGGCATGGTGATTGACTTCTCATTTATAAAACAGAAGATACACGGCTATCTCGATCACGGTAATTTCAACGAACTTCTTCCTTTTAATCCTACGGCAGAGAATATCGCTAAGTGGGTGTGTGACCAGGTGCCTCATTGCTATCGCGTTGAGGTGCAAGAGAGTATGTGTAATACTGCTATATACGAAAAGGATTAAATGAAGGTAAACGAGATTTTTTATTCCTTGCAGGGTGAGGGACTCTATACTGGCACTCCTGCTGTTTTCGTTCGCTTTAGCGGCTGCAATACTCGTTGCGCATTTTGCGATACGCAGCATCAGCACGGCACGGAAATGACAGAGGAAGATGTAGTCGATACCATTATGAAATACCCTGCGCGCCATGTCGTTATAACAGGTGGTGAACCCACACTACAGTTGACGGCATCGTTCGTGCGACTGTTGCACGGGCAGGGCTTCTTCGTACAGATTGAAACAAACGGCTCTATGCCTCTGCCTGATGGTTGTGATATTGATTGGATTACGTGCTCGCCTAAAGACCTTCCTATTCGTATTCAGCGTATAGATGAATTAAAGGTGCTGTTTGATGTGCGCAATGCCGACAACGAAAGCCGAATCAGACAATATGCAGGCATAAAGGCGAAGGAATATCGTCTGCAACCGGTTGATGCGTCACTCTCGTTGCATGGCAAAGAGTTGGAAGAGCAGAACAGAATTAACTTAGAAACTACAATAAACTATATACTTCAGAACCCGAAATGGAAACTGTCATTACAAACACACAAGATAATAAATGTAAGGTGACTGACGAGCAGTTGCAAGATGCCATACGCACCATAATGCTTGCCATAGGTGAGGATCCCGAGCGTGAGGGACTTGTAGAGACCCCTGCGCGCATAGCACGTATGTATAAGGAGATATTCCGTGGCTATAATCCTGACAGTAAGCCCGCTATAACTACGTTTGCCAATTCTGCACATGAGACGGAGATGGTCTTTGATAGCGGTGATTACTACTCCATGTGCGAGCATCACATGCTGCCGTTCTTTGGAAAATATTACTTCGCCTATATGCCAAGTGCTGACGGCAGGATACTCGGAATATCAAAAGTAGCACGCGTGGTAAGTTACTGTGCTGCAAAGTTGCAGTTACAGGAGCGATTGTGTCGCGAGGTGATAGAGATGCTTTCTGAGGCTCTTGATGGCAATGCTATAGGTTTTGCTATAGTAATGAAGGGTAAGCACCTGTGTAAAAGTATGCGTGGAATACGCAACGACGGCGATATGACGGTGTCATACTTTACGGGAGCATTCAAGGATGATGCAAATCTTCGACGCGAATTTTTCAATATGATACAGATGCAGTAATTATCTCTTGTTGAGAAAAAACTGCTGCATGAGCATTCTGCAATCGTCTTCGCATACACCAGCGGTGACGTTGGTTTTGGGGTGTAATGCCCGTGGAGCAAACTTTCTGTATCCGCGCTTTTCGTCAGGAGCTCCATACACTATGCGTGGTATCTGCGACCACCCCAATGCACCGGCACACATAGGACAAGGTTCTACGGTGACGTATAATGTACAGTCGCTAAGGTATTTTCCCCCGAGGGCATTAGCAGCCGCAGTGATAGCCTGCATCTCTGCGTGTGCCGTGACATCGTGGAGCGTCTCTGTCAGATTGTGTGTACGAGCTAATATGCGTCCGTGACATACTATGATGGCACCAATGGGTATTTCTCCTTCAGCGGCTGCTTGTTCTGCTTCAAACAGTGCTTTTCGCATATATTGCTCGTCTGCTGTAGAATTATTCATTTGAATAGGGATTTATTGATGTTGATGTAAATAGCATTAGCGATTGCAAAGTTACTCATAATTTATCAATTATTCGTGGAGAGTCCTCATAATTTATCAATTATTCGTGGAGAGTCCTCATAATTTATCAATTAGTCGTAAGGAAATTCTCTTTTTTCTGTTACGAGAATAATTCAAACATTAAACAAACACAAATAAACATTACAAGAACATTGAAACTACGTACGAAACATATATTCTTTTTTATATTATTACTATTTCTGCTGACTGTGCTTGCTGCGTGGTCGGTATGGTATTTTAAGCCTGTAACAGAGGAAGAAGCAGTTGCTTCGGATGTTGCGGTAATAACCGAAACACGCTACATAGTCATGGCTGACAGCGTGGATGTGTTTGCTTTCTCTGCGCCACGTGGCGATACTCTGCTTAATGACATCGTTGACGTAAAGCACGATATACTCACAAAGGAGCGTAGCAGGGTGAGCGCACAGTGGGTGAGGAGATGGAATTTGTTGCCATATAGCGGTGGTACCCTTGCAGTGGAGGCCTTTGACACAGCGAAGGTGACTTCCTTCAGCCATGATAAGGTTCTTGCTTTGCTCAGGCGTGAGGCGCAGCATCTGAATTATCTCCTGCAATTGGCAGATGCACAGAGGAAGGATATAGATTATTTTACCAAGACACATACAGTGACTGATAATGGCTTCGATATAGTGTCGCGCTATGGCGAGGAACTGACTATTGCCGAGGATTCGGTAACCCGTTGTGTGGCGCTGGTGGAGAAGGCATTGTGTGGTAAACGCTTGCAGATAAGACTTGACCGTAGATATTACGTTAACTCTTATCTCGGGCAGATAGAGTGTGTGGCAACGGAGAGCAATGACAGTACATTGACATTGCGTATGAAACCTACGGAGCGCCAAGAGGAAGTAGAGTTGGAACAGGGGATAGGTGCTCATATTGCACATTCACGCTTTACTGCTGCTTCGTCACTCGCAAGACTCATAAAGCGCAGGCCCAAGCCCATGTCGTTCTTTCTGACTGCCGTAGATAGTGCAGGAACATACACCGGCAAACGTGATTCCGTAAATCAGCCTCATGGCTATGGACGCTTTGTATCTCCGCAGGGTGAGTTCTATGAGGGCGAGTGGGTTCATGGCAAGCGCGAAGGCGTTGGCTTTACGATGATACCCGGCAAACGCCTGCTGTTGGGTGAATGGAAAGCTGACCGCTTCCTTGGTGAGCGTATAACATATACTCCTGAGCGAATATATGGCATTGATATATCGCGTTTCCAGCATGAAGACGGACGTAAGCGATATAATATCGATTGGCGCAACCTGCGTATCACGTCGCTTGGCAAATTGTCGAAGAAGAAGATTGACGGCACAGTGAATTATCCTGTACGTTTCGTGTATATCAAATCAACTGAAGGAGTAACGGTTAAAAGTAATTATTTTGCTGCAGACTATGTGTCTGCTCGCAAATATGGCTACCGCACTGGCGCATATCATTTCTTCTCTATATCCTCTTCCGGTGCCAAGCAGGCTGAGTATTTCCTGAAAAACAGTCGCTATCAGCGTGGTGACCTGCCGCCGGTGCTTGATGTAGAGCCTACCGATGCTCAGATACGCAGAGCTGGAGGCATTGATGCCGTATTCCGTAATGTGCGTGATTGGCTCAGAGTGGTAGAGCAACGTCGTGGCGTGCGTCCGATACTGTATATCAGTCAGAGCTTCGTAAACAAGTATTTGTCTAAGGCTCCTGACATAAAAAAGAAATACGAGGTATGGATAGCACGTTACGGAGAATACAAGCCCGACGTGCATCTGGTTTACTGGCAGTTGTCACCTGACGGACGAGTTAATGGCATACACGGTGATGTGGATATCAATGTTTACAATGGCTTTTCGATGAATTAAGGTGTGTTCCTTTTAATTACCACCGTAATAGAACCCACACTTTAATTCTATATCTTCTTTTACAACTGTCCTGCTTCAACGAGTCTTACTACTCGTTCTGTCAGTTTGTCTTTGCCTTTCGGGTCATATTCCTTCTTTAGTGAAGCTCCGAGCATCCATGCAAACGACTGGTAGAAAGCAGCTTTTGTGCTGCCGAGGAATGCCTGCACAAGTTGGTATGACGAGGAATTTGTCTCGCGATATATTAGCTTTATGAGTAGTTTGCCTTGAGAGAAGGTGAGTTTCTTCAGCCTGGGCGTGTATTCAGCCTTCAGACTCTTCTCTACAAACTTTATATGTTCCTCGCGTGCTTTCTTGTTGGGCAAGGTTTCTAAGTATTCGTAGGTCTCGATGACAGCGGAGTTTACCTCCTTGGCTATTGGTAATACGCGTTTTACGTTATATACCAGGCGGTTATAAGCCTCGCGTTGCTTTTCATTCTTGAACTCCAGCGGACCATATACGTACACATTGTTGAACTCGACATATTGCATACTGTCGCTTGCCGTCGTCTCATCAAGTACCTTGCCAATGCGCACCATAGGTACGAACGTAGGACTATCCATGTCAACCTTTCTGTCCTCGGGCTTTATCTTCTTCTTATCCTTAGCTCCTGCTGGTATGGCAATGAGTGCTAAGAGTATGTAAAGCAAATACCTTTTCACGTTATTCTGTCCTCCTTATGCCTTGTTTTGCTTCAGGGCTTCTACGAAATCACTTATTTTGTGCAGTTCCTCTGGTATGTGTATGTTTTGCGGACAATGTGGCTCGCAATGTCCGCAGCCAATGCAGTGGTCTGCTTGTCTCATGCGTGGTACGGCGCGGTCAAGCCCGATGAGATAGTTGCGACGTAGCTTGATGTATGTCTTTTTATCTTCATCATTCGTTTTCTTTGTGAATGGCAGAGTGCCATCGTTCTTGCATTTGTTGTAATGTACGAAGATACCTGGTATGTCAACGCCATACGGACAAGGCATACAGTATTTGCAGTCGTTGCATGGAATGGTCTGCATGTTTACCATGCGCTCGGCAATGTCCTTGTGTAAGTATTCCATTTCCTTCGCATTGAGGGGAACTATCGGGCAGTAAGACAGAAGGTTGTCTTTCAGATGCTCCATGTAGGTCATTCCCGACAATACCGTCAGTACTCCCTTAGGCGTGCCGGCATATCGGAAAGCCCATGAGGCCACGCTCTTCTCCGGATTGCGCTGCTTTAGGTCGTTGGCAATAAACTGTGGCACGTTGCTCAGTCTTCCTCCCAGCAGCGGTTCCATAATTACTGCCGGTATTCCCCGTTTCTTCAGTTCTCCGTATAGGTATCGTGCATCGGTGTTGCGGTCATTGATTTCGTTGGCATAGTCCCAGTCAAGGTAGTTTAATTCTATCTGTACGAAATCCCATTTGTACTTATCGTGTTGCGAAAGCAGGTAGTCAAACACCTCGATGTCGCCATGATAAGAGAAACCGAGGTTTCTGATGCGCCCTGCCTTTCTTTCCTCAACGAGGAAGTCGAGCATACCATTGTCTATGTATCGTCCTTCAAGCGCTTCCATGCCGCCCATGCCTATGCCGTGGAGCAGGTAGTAGTCGATATAGTCCACCTGCAACTCCTTCATGGAGTTGCGGTACATCTCCATTGACTCCTTGCGCCCCCACGTCTCCTCGTTGAAATTTGAGAGTTTCGTAGCCACGAAGTAGTCGCTGCGCTTGTGTCTGCTCAGTGCGATACCGGTTGCGCGTTCAGACATACCTTGGCAGTATGCCGGACTGGTATCAAAGTAGTTTACGCCGTGGTCCATGGCATAATCCACCAAGCGGTTGACCATCTCCTGATCAATAGGAGCTTTGTTGTCGCGCCCTGACGCACCACCTCCCTCTGCTGGCAGGCGCATCATGCCGTAGCCCAGCAGAGAAACCTTCTCATTTGTCTTAGGATTGATGCGGTAAGTCATCTTGCCTTTTGGGGGCTCCACCTGACGACGATATTCCTCGGCAGCCTGTGTGTCGGTACTCTTCCTGCAACCTGTCATTACAGCCGCAGTGGTCAGTGCTCCACCTCCAAACAGTTTGAGGAATGTGCGTCGTGATATGTTTTTCTTAACCTTATTCTCGTTCATGGGGCAGGATTTGTCTTGTCGGAGTGCATCTTCGGTGCAAATTTACAAATAAAAATCCGAATCTCCAAGAGTTGACAGTGTAAAATGGAAATTGACAGAAAAAACGGATAAATTTCGTTGTGCTAATATTTTCTGTCGGACTTGATGATATCTTTGTTGCTATCTGATTACTGTGCAATCGCTATCTGATTACGTTGTAAAAGCTATGCAATTACAGTGTAATCGCTATCTGATTATGGTGTAAAAGCTATCAGATTACAGTGCAGTCGCTATGTGATTACGGGAAAGACAATGTTCAGAATTGCTATACTATTACATAAGTCGTTTTACGACAGTGTTTTAGGCGAATTTTGAGAATTTGCACAATATCTGCGAAAAAGATACTTTCGTGATTGTTTTCGCAAGCATTTGAAACTAAAATATGGTTTTGTGGCAGATATTGTAGCAAAAAAATGACATGTTAAATCAAAAAAATTATTACCTTTGCACTCGGATTTTGTGTAAGGGGTTCTATTATTTACCACCGTAATAAATAGAACCCGCCGTAATCTAAACAATAACAACGATATGAACAAAAAGAGTCTTTTATTTTCAATCATGCTCATCTCAGCATCATTGCTGACACGGGCCGAGGTAAAACTGCCGTCGCTCATAGCTGACGACATGGTGATGCAACAAAAGTCTGACGTGCGCCTATGGGGCTGGGCAACGCCTGGCGAGAAGGTAAGCGTGAAGTCCTCGTGGGGTGCTACGGCATCGACCACTGCCGACAAGGACGGACGTTGGCTGACAAAAATCCACACACCTGAGGCTTCATATCAGGAACAGACCCTCACGATAGGTTCGCAGGAGCAAGGAAAAAAGAAGAGTCAGGCTGGCAATGGCGAGGTGACGATGCGCGTACTCATAGGCGAGGTGTGGCTCGCTACGGGGCAGAGCAACATGGAAATGCCCCTGAAGGGATTTGGCGGAGCGTGCGTGAAGAATGGCGCAAGCGATGCTATGCGTGCCATGCAGGAATCACCATACGTGCGTATGTACAACGTGGAACGCCGACAGACGTTTACACGACAGGAGTGTTGCAACGGCAAATGGCTCACGCCTACGTTTGATAATGCCCTTGAATATTCCGCTACGGCATATTATTTCGCCTCAGCACTGAGCAATGCCCTGCAAGTGCCGGTGGGCATTGTCAACTGTAGCTACGGCGGCACACGCGTGGAGAGTTGGTCGTCAGCAGAGACGTGCAGGGAATACCCTGACGTGCCGCAAGACAGCATTGGAGTGTTTGGCGCCGGCAGACCGTCATACGAGCGTCCGCTGGTGACATATAACGCCATGTTTTGGCCAATACGCCAATATACTTACAAGGGTATTATCTGGTATCAGGGCTGCGGCAACGTAGCAGACTGGCAGAACTACTCCTACCGTCTGCAGCGCATGGTGGAACAGTGGCGCAAGGAACTCGACCTCGGCACACTGCCCTTCTATCAGGTGCAGATAGCCCCTTACGACTATGGTGAGCAGGGTAACGCTCCGAGATTGCGCGAGCAACAGGAGAAGGCGTGCTCGATGATACCTAACTCTGACATCATCTGTACCAACGACCTTGCTGAATCATTCGAGCGTTTCAATATTCATCCGCGCGAAAAGCGTGCCGTAGGACTGCGCTTGTCACTGCTTGCGCTCAACCAGACTTACGGCCGTAAGGAGATACCATGCCACGGTCCGCATTACGACCCGCAGAAGACTCGCATCAGCGGAGATACAATTACCGTGGGAGTGACGACAAACAACTACGGCATCTGCCGCAACTACGACATCAAGGGCTTTGAGATTGCAGGCGAAGACCGCGTGTTCCACCCTGCCAACGCTGACTTTAACTGGCGCGACAACTCATTCAGCCTCACCTCGCCCGAGGTCAAGAACCCTGTTGCCGTGCGCTATTGCTTCCGTGATTTCCAGATTGGCAACGTGATAGGAGGCTACGAACTGCCTCTGATGCCCTTCCGCACCGACGACTGGTAAGTTCAGATACTGGTGGTTGAGGGCATAAAATGCAACTTTTCCTTAGATTTTTTTGCAGAATGAAAATAAATGATTAACTTTGCAGGGTGGATTATACGACTAATAATCCGCTACAGCAACAGATAATTATTATATATTAACTAATTAAAAACAAAAAGACTATGGATTTCGGAAGCATTTTAGGCAATCTGGGTGGGCTGCTCGGTGGAGGCAAGAAGGCCGCAGGAACTGCAGCAGCGCAGGATGGCGGATTGCAGGATATTATTGCAAACCTGGGTCTTGGAGCCCTCAGTAGCATCAATCCGCAGGACATTATCACGAAGTTTCAGAAGGGTGAGATTTCTCTCGATCAGGCTCAGGCAGTACTGAAGCAACTCGCTTCTACGCTTGGACTGGGTGATAAGATTAACGATTACATGGGTATGCTGAAAAAATAAGCATCAGATGACGTTTTTATGTTATGTAGTGGCGATGGAGGCTGAGGCTCAGCCTTTCATCGCTTTTTACGCAATGCAGGAGCGCAAAGGTTTCTTTGCACCCCTGCCTTGTCGCTTATGGGAGTGTGAATATGAGTCGATTACGCTGTATGTCGTCACACCGGGGCGGCACCATGACCGCGACCTGATAGGCTGCGAGGCAGCTGCCATGACAACAACTGCGGTCATGGAACGACTTCATCCCGATATGATAATAAATAGCGGAACGTGCGGTGCGTGGGCTCGCCATGGTATGCACGTGGGACAGGTGTGCATAGGCTCCGGTGCTATGTTCCATGACCGTCGAGTGCCTGGCGACAATGTCTGGGCTACTCAGGGCCTGGGCAACTACCAAGTATGGCAGGGTTCCAAGCGCATGGCAGAGGCTTTGGGACTGGCTATGGGCAAGGTGACCACAGGCTCATCGTTTGACATGACCAAGGAAGATGAGCAAACCATAGAAAGCAACGGCGGTCAACTGAAGGAGATGGAGGGCGCTGCCGTAGCATTCGTATGCTCGCAATATGGCGTACCTGTAGTGCTGGTGAAGGCTGTAACCAACCTGCGCGACGCGCCTGACGACGATATGGAAACCTTCCACAACAACCTTCGGACGGCATCAGAGGCTCTGCTTGAAGCCAACAAGCAGATACTCTCATACCTTGCCCATGCTACATTATGATTTTACAGGCATGATTATTGCCAGACAGATATAAAGTATCAGTCCTGGAAAACCAGCTGCGAATATAGAAAGGAATACGTATGCCGCACGCATCATCGTGGGGTCAATGTCAAAATAGTCGGCAAGTCCGCCGCAAACGCCACACAGCATCTTGTCAGTGTTGGAACGTGTAAGTTTCTTTTGCATAGCTATAACAGTTTGTTTGGTTTATAAAGTTTAACATTACGGTGGTAACTAATAGAACCCACCTTATATATAAGTTAAGAAGTCAAGGTGTGTTCATTCATCTGAGCGCAAGTCAATGGCTGCAGTGTCCTCAATTTCCTCCATCACAGGTATGGTGTCGCGTGGATTTACTTGCACGCTGTCGGGCGAGAGGAAACCGATGTCAGAGCGATTTATGTAGTTTTGAAATGAAGAACCACACACTACGAGTGAGACAATCATCCAGACCAGCATCAACAGCCAAGCGATTACCAGTACAAGCGATGAGCGATGGCTACCACCGCTGCCAAAGATTCGCTTGATTATCATGTATATCGGGATGGCAACGACGAGCAGAGCTGCTATGCCTCCCGTTACTGTTAGCCAGCCATAGTCAGAGAAATACGAACTGCTCAATCCGAAGTCAGATGCGGAGAGGACGAAAGGAAGCCCAATGCCTAATCCTCCTATAGTGCAGCCTATTGCCACAACGATTACAAATAATACTAATATTACGACGAAGAATACAGGCATAAGCATTGCCAGCACAAGCAGTACGAAGAGAGCCTTCAGACAACCGCCACCACCTGTATTGCGTTGCTGAGGAGCGTTATCAGTGTTAGTATCGCTGATTACCTGTGCATTGATATTCTCTGGTGTCACCTCTGCCCCCTTCATGCGGAGTTTGTCTTCTGCCGTGCGCGCCTCTGGTACTACCATACAAAGCACAATGTAGGCTATAGGCAACAGCCAGAATCCACCAGGAAGGAACCATATATCTGTGGGTGTGATGTTTGTTATGCGCATAAACGTTCCCAAAGAACCAACTATAGGCTCAAGTATGAATGGCAGAATTACAAAAGCCAGACGCCACAGGGTCACGTCGCCCTTACCTACATACTGCGCCAGTCCTGAGCATACGCCTCCTACCATCTTGTCTGTAGGGTCGCGATAAAAGCGGCGTTTCTTTACGTTGAACTTCACTTCATCCATGAATGATGCTCTGTCTTCATGGCTTCCTTCTTCGCTTGAAGCAGCTGTACCGTTATATTTAGCATTATTATCCGTACGCGTTGCACCTTCTTCTGCCCTGTCGTCAATCTCCTGCGGATTGCCTATCTGCGATATTATCTCCTTAATGGTATCGATGCCTACGGCTTCCATTCCCTGTTGCTTGCGCTGCCACAGTAATTCTGCCACTCGGTGTTCTATATCGTCAGCAATTTCCTCGCCGCCTTCCTGGCGCGAGAAGTAACTCTTCATGCTGTCGAGATAGTGTTCTAACAGCTTGTAGGCATCATCATCTATGTTGTATAAGGTGCCAAACAGGTTTATTTGTATGTTCTTTTTCATCTTTTCTTAGTTGTTTAGTAGAGTGATATCTGGTGTGCTGGGACATTCTATTTGTTTGAAATAGAAAATTATGCACTATGAATTGTTAACTATGAATTATGTATTATGAATTATTCCAAGTACATTCCTTTTAGTTTATCAACCGTATTGGTTAGTTCAGCCCAACTCTGGTCCATCAGCCTGAGGGCTTCTTCGCCGTCCATAGTGAGTGCGTAGTACTTGCGAGGCGGTCCCTGAGTGCTTTCTCGCCACTCGTATTTCAGCAGCATATCCTTTTTTAGTCGCGTAAGCAAAGGATAGAGAGTGCCCTCCACCACAATCATGTCAGCCAGACGCAGACGTTCGATTATATCGTTGGCATAACATGGGCAGTGCCTCAATAGCAGCAGTACGCAGTATTCAAGCATTCCCTTGCGCATCTGAGATTTAGCATTATCTGTGTTCATGTTCCTTGTTTTATTCTGTTGTCATATCTAATTTTATAAGCTTTCGCTAACTTTGCTTGTAGCTTCCAGTTGCAAAGATAAGAACTTTTATAGTACCTTGCAATACCAAGTACTGTAAAACTGTTAAGATTTAGTATTTATTAACTTTTCAATATGATAGCCACACGAATATCCCATAAATTTAATGATAATGCAATGGGCATTTATGGACATTACATGTTAAATGAAAACAAAATTTATACATATAATCAACCACTCTATTATCCCTGACAAAATACGGCAGCGTCCCTCTAACCTTTGCTAATGCAATATTCTCAGCCTTACTTTCTATCCACGTCTGAAACTCCTGCGGCACATCCTTAACCTTATTCACACTCTCCCCATTCATTGGCTCACCACGCAGTATCTTCTTTACTTCTTTCTCACGTTCCTCTTTCGTTTTTAGGATAGACGTTACGAAACAACGGCAATGCGGATGCCAGCCAGTAAACTTAAAGTCTTTCGGGTACTTACCTGCCAGTTCATCGCAGATGTCGTGGAACTCGTGAGCTTTGCCGTCACGCCCAAGGCACGTGTGATTGTTTTGCGCTATGATATTTTTTTCTCGTTATCTGTGTTAATGTAAAAGAAAAGTTTTTCAATTTCAGAATTATTTCGTAACTTTGCATTCGGAAATCAGAGCCGCACACCAGTCTTTCAGACTGACAAATGCTATTTCCTAATGCGAGGAAGCATTCGGAAATCAGAGCCGCACACCAGTCTTTCAGACTGACAAATACTATTTCCTCATGCGTGGAAACACTCGAAATAAACATAATTTAAAATGTACTACGCATAGTGCATAATTCATAATAGATATGAAACTGACAAATCAACTTGAGCATTACGAAGGCTTCATCTGGAAGCGAGAGATTAACGTGCGTGACTTTATACAGCACAACTATACTCCTTACGAGGGAGACGAGTCTTTTCTCGCACCCCCAACAGAACGCACGCTGAAGGTGTGGAATATACTGACCGAGATGTTCAAGACAGAGAGAGAAAAAGGTGTATATGACGCCGAAACTACCAAACCACAAACGCTCACTACCTATGGTCCTGGCTATATCAGTAAGGACGACGAGGTTATCGTGGGACTGCAAACTGACGCGCCACTGAAGCGTGGGATATTCCCAAAGGGCGGTATAAGAATGGTAGAGACCGCTTTGCAGTCTTACGGATACAGTCTTAATCCCGAAACAAAAGAGGTTTATACCAAGCATCGCAAGACGCATAACGCTGGTGTGTTCTCTGCTTATACTAAGGAAATACGCGCTGCGCGCCATTCACATATCATCACCGGATTGCCTGATGCCTATGCACGCGGACGCATCATTGGCGACTATCGTCGTATTGCGCTCTATGGCATAGATAACCTAATAGAAGAGAAAAAACGCTATCAGGATCGCCTTGATGTGCAGGAACTCTCGGAGGAAATCATCCGTCAACGTGAGGAGGTGGCTGAGCAGATAGAGGCTCTGGGTGACTTCAAGAAGATGTGTGCAGCCTATGGCTTCGATGTAAGTAAACCAGCCAAGAATGCCCGTGAGGCAGTGCAGTTTGTTTATTTCGGCTACCTTGGTGCAGTGAAAGATCAGGATGGCGCTGCCATGTCAATAGGTCGTATATCTACATTCCTTGATATTTTCATCGAAACAGACCTGAAAAACGGCACTCTCACTGAGCAGGAGGCTCAGGAACTCATCGACCAGATGGTAATCAAGTTGCGCATAGTGCGTTTCCTGCGCACTCCAGAGTATAACGATCTGTTCTCTGGTGATCCCGTATGGGTCACTGCATCAGAGGGTGGTATGGGCATTGACGGTCGCACGCTGGTGACTAAGACCTGTTTCCGTATGCTCCATACGCTGGAGAACCTCGGTCCTGCGCCCGAACCGAACCTCACGGTGCTGTGGAGCGAACGTCTGCCAGAGGCATGGAAGCGCTACTGCGCAAAGATGTCGATAAAGACCTCTGCCATACAGTATGAGAATGATGACCTCATGCGCCCAGACTATGGCGATGACTATGGCATTGCCTGCTGTGTATCGCCAATGAAGATTGGCAAGCAGATGCAGTTCTTTGGTGCCCGTGCCAACCTTGCCAAGTGTCTGCTATATGCCATCAATGGTGGTCGCGACGAGAAGTCTGGCGAGCAAGTGGCTCCGGGTTTCTCGCCAATTACAAGTGAATACTTAGAGTATGACGAGGTAATGCAGAAGTTTGAGCAGATGATGCGCTGGTTGGCTAAGACCTATGTCAACGCTCTGCAGATAATACACTATATGCACGACAAGTATGACTATGAGGCCTTTGAGATGGCACTGCACGACGGCGACGTGGAACGCACGCGCGCCACTGGTATTGCAGGATTGTCAATAGTGACTGATTCGCTTGCTGCAATCAAGTATGGAAAGGTCAAGGTCATACGCGATGAGCGAGGATTAGCAGTAGGTTTCGAGAATTCTGGATATACTCCGTTTGGTAATAACGACGATGCTACAGATCGCATAGCAATGATGGTGACAGAGAAATTCATGGAATATCTGCGTCAGCACCAGACATACCGCAATGCTCGCCCGACGCAATCGCTGCTTACGATTACGTCTAACATCATGTATGGCAAATACACGGGTGCTACGCCTGACGGTCGCGAGGCATGGGTACCGTTTGCTCCAGGAGCAAATCCTATGAACGGCAGAGACCAACGCGGTGCCGTGGCAGCTTTGGCATCTGTAGCAAAACTACCTTTCCAGCATTCTCACGATGGTATAAGCTATACATTTGCCATCTCGCCTTCAACGCTTGGCAAGGAAAGTAATACGCAGATTGACAACCTCGTAAACTTGATGGATGGTTATTTTACACCCGATGGTGGTCATCATCTCAACGTCAACGTATTTGATCGTGACCTACTTGTTGATGCCATGGAGCACCCTGAGAAATATCCACAACTTACAATACGCGTATCAGGTTATGCTGTTAATTTCGTTAAACTGACGCGCGAGCAACAGCTCGATGTTCTCAGTCGCACGATAAATCATAAGATTTAAGGTGGTAATGAATATAACCCACCTTAAGATACATTAGAAAATAATAAAAGCAACGGGATTCTGACATTACGATAATGTGGAATCCCGTTGTGATTTGGTTTTATTATTAGGTTTGTATGAGTTTGTCGTATTGACTTAGAACTTATAGTCTATGCCTACGCCTATCACGTGGTTGGTGCGGCTGTAGGTTTCCTTTGCATTGTATGGAGTGCCGTATGCGTTTGTGAGATTCTTCTCGTAGTCGCTATATATAGATGTGAAATAGCTTACGTTGAGACGAATCTTGTCATTGATGTTCCATGCGCCGCCGAGACCTACAGAGTAGCTATCGCAGGCGAATGATGTATTCTGCTGGTACTCGTCGGTAAGACCGTAGTCGGTGCGCTGACCGCCGCAGCTGACGGTAAACTTATCGTTGATGTCATACTCCACGCCTGCGAGTATCTCGTGTGTGCCGTGGCTGAGAGTCTTCTGACGGTCACCGCCCATCTTGGCGTTCTTGTCGTCATACCAGTGATACTCCACAGCGGCGCGCAGCTTCTCCGTAAAGTCATAGCCAACAGCGAAAGAGAGCAGTGCCGGCATATCGTAGCGAGTCTTGGCACCATCCTGGAAAGGTGCGGTGTAAGCACCGAGACCACCCATAATAGCCTGTAGATTCTGCAATTGTGCAGGAGTCATTGCAGCCAATACATTAGTACCCAGTCCGGCATTAAGCACGTTAGTCTCATTCTCTGTCTGTATCTTTGTGCGGAACTCATAGCGTGCGCTGACAGTAAGTGGTCCTTTGTGGAAGTCAAGGCTGACGATAGGAGTGAAGCCCCATCCCTTCTGGTTTACGTCAAGCAGCAGCGATGCCACCTCGCCAAACACCGGGTGGTCGCCAGCAATAACATGACCGCGGTAGTAGCCGTCATAATAGTTTGCACGCAGACCTACCGCTGCTGACAAACAGTCGATGATTTTATAAGAGAAGTTCACCTGACCACCATATATATACTGCTTACCCTTCATGTTAGAGTTGAGAGAGTACTGGTCGGGGGTAACACCCTGTGAGCCGAGCAGGGAAGTCATCATCATGTTATACATAGGCACGCCTTCCTTATACTCCACAAAGCCACCGCTGCCCACGATGCCAATCATACCTGATACAGCCCACTTGTCCTTATGGTAAGTTGCGAAGAGCGCTGGTACGATAGGAGCAGAGGCCTCGCCATTATACTTTTTGTTTAACTCGGGCATACCCTCAAAACTTGTCTCTATGTCACGTTTCTGCCAAGGCTTCTGGAAGTTGAGTGACATCTCGAAACCTTCATGTCCCCAAACCAGTCCGGCAGGGTTAGAAAAGGCGCCATCGATTTCCGTCGTTGCACCGCGGGCAAACATACGGTCGAACGCTATGTGATAATTAGTATTAGTCATCAGTCCGCCAGCAGAGGCAGAGGATGACGCAAGGCAGACAATGGCTGCCAATGATAAAAATTTCTTTTTCATTATCCTTATTGGTTTTACCTTATATGAAATATGCAATGCAAAGGTAGTGATAAATCATAAAAGAGTAAAATTTGTACTACAAAAACAGTCTCATGTAGCTATATTTTGCCTAAAACGTACTATCAGACAAACTATAATTTACTATCTTTTTTCTGATTATACAATCAAGAAAATTTGATATCACATATTTTTTTTGTAATTTTGTACTTTCAATATCAGATACATTATAATACATATTATGCTTGCACTCACACCTCTCATATTCTTCATCTGTGTATATCTCGGTATAAGCATCATTGCTGGAGATTTCTACAAAGTACCTATTACCGTGGCATTTATGCTTACGGCTATAGTATCTATAATCGTAAGCAAAGGCACACTTAAGCATCGAGTAAAAGTGTTTTCCTCTGGTAGTTCGTCGGAAAACATGATGCTCATGATTTGGATTTTCATTCTTGCCGGAGCCTTTGCCAACTCTGCCAAGGAAATGGGTAGTATAAATGAAGTTGTAAACTTGACGTTATCACTCGTACCATCAGATACCATATTCGCCGGACTGTTTCTCGCCTCCGCAGTCATCTCGCTATCAATAGGCACCAGCGTGGGAACTATCGTGGCGCTGATGCCAATAGCCGTAGGCATAGCAGAAGCCGTAGGTCATTCTGTGCCTTTTACAGCTGCCATAGTGGTGGGAGGCGCTTTTTTCGGTGATAACCTCTCTTTTATTTCCGATACAACAGTATGTGCTACACAATCACAAGGCTGTCACATGAGCGATAAATTCAAGACTAACCTTCGCATCGCTCTGCCAGCAGCCATGCTTGTATTGATATACTACGCTTTGACAGGCTCTGACGTGGCTTCTCCTGGAGAACTTCACTCAGCAAATCTTCTAAAGGTATTGCCTTACGTAGTGGTTCTTGTTACCGCCATGTTTGGAGTCAACGTACTTGTAGTGCTCGTGCTCGGAATATTGCTTACGGGCATTGTCGGAATATGCTATGGCGATTACAACATATACTCATGGTTTGCTGCCATGGGCGACGGTATCATCGGTATGGGCGAGTTAATTATCATTACCATGCTTGCAGGAGGTATGCTTGAGGTAATACGAGCTAATGGTGGCATACGATTTCTCATGAACAAGATATTACGCCATGTACATTCACCACGCACCGCCGAACTGAGCATTGCCGCAATAGTCAGCGTGGTGGATATATGCACCGCCAACAATACCGTGGCCATCATCACCGTGGCGGGGATAGCCAAGGATATAAGTCATCGCTTCAATCTCGACCCACGACGGGTAGCAAGTATCCTCGACACTTTTTCTTGCGTGATGCAGGGTGTGATACCTTATGGAGCACAGTTACTCATGGGAGCCGCACTGGCCTCAGTGAACCCTGTTGATATAATACCTTACCTATATTATCCTTTTGTATTGTTTGCCTTTGCTATTGGCATGATATTAGTAGGAGACAGATCGCGCAAGTCAAAACGAGCATTGCCAAAATATGTAGCATAACGTCATTCATTATGGTAGGCAAATGTATAAAATAACGGCAGCTTTTGTTGAAATCGCTACAGGGATATGCCGTTATTACAAGAAAAATATGTATCTTTGCATTGGTTTGCTGAGAGAGGGTACTTGAAGATATACTAATTTAAACTATAAACAAATCATGCAAGGAAAGAAAATCGCTACACTAATCACTTCGCTGTTGACACTCGGCGTTATGCCAACATGTGCACAAACGTTGCCATATCAAGACGAGAGCCTTCCTATTGAAACTCGTGTTAAAGATGCCCTGTCGCGCATGACCCTGAAAGAAAAATGTCGGTTGTCATACGCACAGAGTAAATTTTCATCACCAGGATGTCCACGACTGGGTATTCCCGAATTGTGGATGAGCGATGGTCCGCACGGTGTGCGTGTGGAGATAAACTGGAACGACTGGGGTTGGGCAAACTGGACTAACGATTCTGTTACTGCTTTTCCTGCTCTTACAGCTCTGGCTGCTACGTGGAATCCAGACCTCGCCGCCATCTATGGTAAAGCATTGGGAGAAGAAGCACGATATCGTGAAAAGGATGTTCTGCTGGGACCAGGCGTAAACATATACCGCACCCCGCTTAACGGCCGCAATTTTGAGTACATGGGCGAGGATCCATGCCTGTCAAGCCAGATGGTAGTGCCATACGTAAAAGCATTACAGAAGAACGGTGTGTCATGCTGCGTAAAGCATTTCATCTTCAATGATCAAGAAGAATTCCGTGGGCACGTTGATGTGCGTGTGTCTGACCGTGCCGTTCATGAGATATATCTGCCTCCATTCAAAGCAGCAATACAAAAGGGTGACGCTTGGAGTCTGATGGGTAGTTATAATCAGTACAACGACATTCACTGCTGTCATAATCCATATACCATCAACAACCTGCTCAAGGAAGAACTTGGTTTCAAGGGCGCAGTGATAAGCGACTGGGGCGGTGCTCATGATACGCGTGAGGCAGCTCTATATGGTCTTGACCTTGAGATGGGGTCATATACCAACGGACTGACTACCGAGGCTCAGGGCTTTACTTATGACGATTACTATCTTGGCAATGCTTATTACAACATGGCTGCAAAGGGTGAAGTTCCCATGGAGGTGGTTGATGACAAGGCAGGGCGTATGCTTGCACTGAACTTCAAGACTGCCATGAACCGTAATAAGCCTTACGGCACTATGAATTCCCCAGAACACATCGCTGTTGCGCGTAAGATTGCCGATGAGGCTGTCGTATTGCTGAAGAATGACAAAGGCTTGCTTCCGCTCGATATTAAGAAATACAAAAAGATTCTTGTGGTCGGTGAGAATGCTACAAGACAGCTTTGCCCTGGTGGCGGTTCGTCTGAGTTGAAGGCTAAGGATGAAGTTTCGCCACTGCGCGGATTGCAGGAGCGCTTCGGCAACGAGGTAGAGATTGTTTATAAACCTGGATATATGTCGGGCAAGTGCAGTTACGACGGCATTGATATCATTGCCGACAACGAACAGGCTGCCTTGCGTGCTGAGGCTCTCAGTGCTACAAAAGATTGTGACCTTATAATATATATAGGCGGACTCAATAAGAACCATTTTGAGGACTGCGAAGGCGGAGACCGTCGTTCCTATAACATGTCGTGGGGACAGGACGAACTTATTTCTTCGTTGGCAAAGACAGGCAAGCCTATGGTGACAGTCATTGTCTCGGGAAATGCTTATGCTATGCCATGGATTAAGCAAGTTTCTACACTCGTACAGTCTTGGTATCTCGGCAGTGAGGCCGGACATGCCTTGGCAGATATACTCAGTGGCGACGTATGTCCGAGCGGAAAGACTGTATTTACCTATGCTAAGAAATTAGAGGACTATCCTGCTCATAAGTTTGGCAAGGTGGGCTACCCAGGTGTAAGACCTGACGAACTACCCACAGAACAGCAGTATAAAGGAACAAATCAACCTAAGTCTGCCGATTTGCTAAAGGCTCTTATGGATAAAAAGACCGCTGATGCACTTACGCTCAATACCTCTACCAATGGTAAGGACCACGATGGTAACGGCGATGAAGTGCAGATATATGGCGATGATATAATGGTGGGCTATCGCTATTTTGACACTGCTGGTCGAGATGCCGATGTAGTGTTCCCCTTCGGTTTCGGTCTTTCATACACTACGTTCCAGTACAGTGGTGCTACTATTAAAGGCTCATCAGGTAATTACACCGCATCGGTAACAGTGAAGAACACTGGTAAAGTGGCAGGCAAGGAGACCGTACAGTTATACATCGGCGATGACAAAGCTTCAGTTATGCGTCCGCAGAAAGAGCTAAAGGGCTTCCAGAAAATCAGTCTTGAGCCTGGCGAACAGAAAACTGTTTCGTTCAGTATCACAGAGGAAGACCTTCGCTTCTACGATGAAAACCAACATAAATGGGTAGCAGAACCAGGTACATTCAAAGCCTATATCGGCTCCAGCAGCCGCGATATAAAGGCGAAACTGTCATTTGAATTGTAATGCATTTCTACAGCTACAAGCAGATACTTTCAAGCACATTACGTTGAATACACGCCATATAAAAAAGAAAAAGCCCTCAGAATTATGTGTTGTTACATCATTCTGAGGGCTTTTTCTGTCGTTATAATTGTCAACTCATAACACGGAAAGAGTCGATTATTCCAACCACCTTGCCATCAATATCCGTAACCACAAGCGCATGAATACTGTGACGACGTAATATTTCATCAACCTCCGACAAACTGGCATCGGGGCTTACAGTCTTTGGCGATGGGGTCATTATATCTGTCACCACCAAATCAAACATCTCACGACCGTGACGCTGCACGGCACGACGCACATCACCATCGGTTATGATACCTAACAGCCTTTCTGAAGCATCCATTACAATAGCCAGCCCAAGTTTTCCATTGCTGATGGTGATGATGGCATCTACTACCTTCGTCGTTGGCGAAACTATAGGAAGGTCGTGACTTACCATATAGTCACGAGCGTGCGATAGCAGGCGTTTCCCCAGCGAACCACCAGGATGGAACTGTGCGAAGTCCTGCGCCTTGAACTGTCTCAGTCTGACCAAGGCACACGCTAAGGCATCGCCCATTACCATTGTCGCAGTGGTGGATGAAGTTGGTGCCAGCCTCAATGGGTCGGCCTCATGTTTTACTTTAATATTGAGGTGACATGCGGAATACTTCGCCAGTAACGAGTGCGGATTGCCACTCAAACCGATTATGGGAATCTTACGCTCTATAAGCAAAGGGATAAAGCGCAACAATTCGTCAGTATAGCCACTATAGCTTATGGCCATAACCACATCACCCGTAGCCACCATACCCAAGTCACCATGATAGGCATCAAGCGGATTAAGAAAGAACGACGGCGTGCCGAGTGAAGCAAGTGTAGCAGCTATCTTCTCTCCTACATGTCCGCTCTTACCGACGCCAGTCACAATCACTTTGCCCTGACACTCCATTATCAGTTTCACAGCGTGAGTGAAATTGTCATCAAGCTGCGGTATCAGGTCAAGTATGGCCTGAGCCTCGTCCTTCATGCATTGTATGGCATATTCCCGGCAGTCCATATTGTGTAAAGTTATAATATCATTGAAAAATCATATAGTCATACGCAGACACTCATGAGACTTTACGAAGTCCACGAGCCGACGGTTTACCTTCACTCCAGTGATACGTGACGCCATACGTACCGGTTGCGCAGACAACCGTGTGTCTCGCACCGAGAACGACAGTCGGGTCGTACCTGGCGAGTCTTTTATTATTGTAGCTAAATCAGCAAGCACACTACCTCCGCTCGTCTGCATAGCGTCGTTATCGCCTTCGTCATCACTCTGTGTTTCGTCATTATGTTTGTTGTTTAGGATGTCAAGGTCGAGATGTATGGTCAGTTCTGTCATTGACTTGTCTGCCACGTCGCGTAGGAAGTCCACGCCATACACATTGAGAGAGAATTGACCTGTACCACGGAAACGCTCCTGACACTTCATCTTTACGAACAGCGAAACTCCTGGCGTAAACATACCCTTGTACTGCGCCCACTGCTCGCCAAACATGACAATCTCACCTGCGCCGTTGAAATCCTCTAATGTCACAATGCCCATCGGCTTGCCTGCCTTGGTGAAACGATCCGACACATTGGTGACTATGCCTGCAAGGTTTATCTGCTCACGCTTGGAGAATTCCTCCATGTTCTTTTCTTTGTTATCGCGCGAGATTTCCTCACAAGTAGTATTACACAGACACTCCATAACCACGGCAAACTCATCCAGCGGATGAGCGGAAAGGTAAATTCCCACCAACTCACGCTCGCGGTTAAGTTTCTCTATCGCACTCCATTCCTCTACCTTCATTGGTTTGGGCTTCGTGACTTCAATGGCATCGAAATCGCCGAAGAGGGAGTTTGCCGCTGTTGCCTTGCCCGTCTGATATTGCGAACTATATGCCGTCAGCGCATCGAGGAAAGTGTTATACTTCATGCTTGGCGCAAGATACTGTTCGCGCTTGATGCCAAATTCATCGAGCGCACCAGCCAGAGCCATTACTTCAAGAACTTTCTTATTCATCTGCGAAGATGGCACACGCTCCATCATATCATATACATCCTTGAATGGGCCGTTCGCCTCTCGCTCTTCTATGATTGCCTTCGTGGCGGCCTCACTCATTCCCTTGATGGCTGCAAGTCCGAAGCGTATCTCGCCTTTCTTGTTTACGCCGAAGTTTGCAAAAGACTCATTCACCGACGGACCGAGCGTGGCTATGCCCAAAGCCTTGCACTCGTCCATTAGTTTTGTGATTTCCTTGATGTCAGAACGGCGGCGGGTGAGCAGTGCCGCCATGAACTCGGCAGGGTAGTGCGCCTTGAGGTAAGCCGTCTGGTATGCCACCCAGGAGTAGCAAGCGGCATGAGACTTGTTGAAGGCGTATGAGGCAAACTTCTCCCAGTCAGCCCATATCTTTTCCAGCACTTTGGGGTCGTGGCCGTTTTTCTTTCCTCCCTCTATGAACTTCGGTTTCATCGCGTCAACGATGTCCTTCTTCTTCTTACCCATAGCCTTACGCAGGGCGTCACTCTCGCCTCGCGTGAAGTCTGCCAACTGGCGCGACAACAGCATGACCTGCTCCTGATAGACTGTGATGCCGTAGGTATCTTTCAGATACTTCTCCATGCAGTCGATGTCGTAAGTTATGGGCTCCTGACCGTTCTTACGCTTGATAAACGATGGTATGTAGTCCATAGGACCTGGACGGTAGAGGGCATTCATGGCTATGAGGTCCTCAAACACCGTAGGGTGGAGTTCGCGCAGATACTTCTGCATACCTGCCGACTCAAACTGGAAGGTGCCCACGGTCTGTCCTTTCTGGTAGAGTTGATAGGTCAGCTCGTCGTCAATGGGTATATTGTCAAGGTCGATGTCGATGCCTTGTGTCTGCTTGATTATTCTCACCGCCTCCTTTTGCTCCGACAGGGTCTTCAGTCCGAGGAAGTCCATCTTGATGAGTCCCGTTGACTCTATGACGTGACCGTCATACTGTGTCACGGCGGTTTTAAGTTCAGGGAAGTCAGGGTCAGTGGCTGTTGATACCGGCACGTGGTCGCTGATAGGGTCGCGGCAGATGATAAATCCGCAGGCATGGATGCCAGTATTACGCACAGTGCCCTCCAGCATCTTGGCATACTTGATGGTGTTGGCCTCGCGTGGGTCGAGCGATGCCTCCGCCTGTTGCAATTCTGGCACTGCCTTGATGGCATTGGTCAGGTTCATCTTCGGCGTCTTACCATCAATTTCTGGCAGTCTGTCAGGAATGGCTTTACACAAGGCGTTAGACTTGTCAAGTGGCAGTTTCTCCACACGTGCCACGTCCTTGATGGAGTTTTTCGTGGCCATGGTGCCATAGGTGATGATGTGGGCACAGTTTTCGTGACCGTATTTGTCCATCACCCACTGCAAGACACGTCCTCGTCCGTCATCGTCGAAGTCGGTATCGATATCTGGCAGCGAGATACGGTCAGGGTTAAGGAAACGCTCAAACAGCAGGTCGTATTTCAAAGGGTCGAGTTTCGTGATGCCAAGACAGTAAGCCACCACCGAACCGGCAGCGCTGCCACGTCCGGGACCAACCCATACTCCGAGCTCCTTGCGGGCAGAGTTGATGAAGTCCTGCACGATAAGGAAGTAGCCAGGGAAACCCATCGTCTTCATGATGTGGAGTTCAAAACGCACGCGTTCATCCACTTCCTTGCGTATGCCGTGAGCCTCTGCCCATGCAGACAGATCGTCTGGTTGCAGCGGAGTTTCGTTAGGTATCTCCTCGTAGCCGTTGCCATACAGCCTGCTTGCACCCTCGTATGCCAGTCGGCCAAGGTAGTCGGCTTCAAACTTGATGCGGTACAATTTGTCGTAGCCGCCCAGTTTCTTTATCTTCTTCTGTCCGTCTTCCTCTGATAAGGGATTCTTGCCATACTCGTCAGAGGTGAACTCTTTATACAGGTCTTGCTCAGTAAACTTCTGTCGCCATGCTTTTTCTGTGCCGAAGGCTTCTGGTATGGGGTAGAACGGCATGATAGGGTCTGACTCCAGATTGTAGGTCTCTACCTTGTCAAGTATCTCAAGCGTGTTGTCCAAAGCCTCAGGCACGTCACTGAAGATGTCGTTCATCTCCTGCTGAGTTTTGAACCACTCCTGCTTTGTGTAGAGCATACGCGTAGGGTCGTCGAGGTCTTTGCCAGTGCCAAGGCACAGCAAGTGGTCATGGGCTTCGGCATTCTCCTCATTTACAAAGTGACAGTCGTTGGTGCATACGAGTTTTATGTTGTACTCCTTTGCCAGTTCTATAAGTACGCGGTTCACCTTCTGCTGCAGTGGGAACGTCTCGCGGTTGGCACGCTGATTGGGATCTTTCACCTCATGACGCTGAAGCTCGAGATAGAAGTCATCGCCCCACAGGTTCTTGTGCCATTCTATTGCCTTGCGTGCGCCCTCAATGTCGTCGGCAAGTATCTTCTTCGGTATCTCGCCGCCTATACATGCCGAGCAGACTATGAGGTCTTCGTGGAAACGCTCCAAATCCTCATGGTCGGTACGCGGACGATAATAATAGCCATCCACCCACGAACGACTGACGAGCTTGATGAGGTTCTTATAGCCATTGAGGTTTTTTGCCAGTACGATGAGGTGCCAACCGCCATGGTCAATCTTCTCCTCCATGCGCTTCATGCCGCGCCGTGCCACATACATCTCACAACCAAAGATTGGTTTGAAGGGTTCCTTGCCCTCTGCTTTCAGCTGCTTGTTTATCTTGTTACATTCGTCAAACAGCTCTTTCACTCCGAACATATTGCCATGGTCGGTAATTGCCATGCCTCGCATACCATCGGCAACGGCTTTCTTTACCAGTGCTCCTACGGGACTTTGTCCGTCGAGCAGCGAGTAATAGGTGTGTGTATGTAAGTGGATGAAGTTGTGCATTATTCGGATTGTTTTATTGTGGGGCTTAACAAGTAGGCATAGGAGTAATTCACGAGTGCGACTTCACGCATCACAATCGCTGTCTGATTACGTGGTAATAGCTATCTGATTATGCGGCAATCGCTATCTGATTGCGCGGTAAAAGCTATGCGATTATATGATAGTATGTAAATAACTGTTACACAATAGCATAGCTTCTCGGGAGCAGCGGGATTTATGTTTGCTATTCCCCGCCTTCAGTTCTTGGTTCTTCACAGCAGACTTTCAATTTCCTTGTCTATGTCCTTTATCTGAGCATCGCGCTTATACAGCGTGTTTGTGCGGTCGATTAGGAAGAACGTAGGCAACTGCGCTACGTTGTAACGCATAAGATACTGCGACTCAGCGCCAGATGGATCATATACGTTCACCCACGGCAGGGCTGCCGTCTGGGTCTTCCAGAAGTGCTCGTCGCTGTCAAGTCCTACCTGATATATTTCCAGTCCGCGCTGGTGATACTTGTTGTAAAGCTCGCGCAACATCATGATGCGCTCCGTGGATTGCGGTGCTGAGAACACGTGGAAGTCGAGTAGCACCACCTTTCCCTTGAACTCTGTAAGCGAACGTCGCTTACCTTTGTTGTCAAGCAGTGGCACGTCGATTATCGTTACCTCTTCTATCTTGCTCACGTCAACTGCCGGACCATACTGCTTCAGTTGGTTATGTCGCAGCACCTTCAGTCCCTCAATGGCTATGTTGTGTAGGTTTTCACCGCGCAGTGCTCCGGGATGATATGTGTCCCATGCCGTGGCCACGGCAGCGAAGGAGCGTATATCCATCTCGCTCTCGCGCGGATTGAATATAAGTTGGTTGCCGAGCGTCTGGAAGAGTGCGAAGTAAGCATAGGCCTTATGCGGCTCCTTGAATATATAGTTGCGTCGCACGTGGTCTTTATAGCGTTCCGTAAGTGCTTTTATGCTGTCTTCCGTCTGCTTCATGCCGAGGGTGTTGCTCTCACTTATGGTGATAGCCTGACTGAGGAGTTGCTGCTGAAGCAATGCCAATTCCTTGATTTTTAAGCAACTTTCGCTACCCCTCACCTCATACCCCGTCTGCATCGTGGGGTAGGAAGCCTTTATGCTTACAGTCTCCGTAGAGTCTATGCTCACGTTGATTATGCTGCCCGCAATGCGCAGACGATAGAACTCTGGAGCCTCCACGCCCTCATCCGAGAATGAGAAGGCACCGTCCTTGCTGAGTTTTACAGAGTCGATGGCCACAGGACCGTCAAGGCTCATGTGCTCCAGGTAGAGCACAGAATCCTCTGCCTCGGTGATACTTCCTTCAATATGAAATTTGTCTTTGCCGCAAGAAAAGCACATCAGCGTGGCAGTGGCCGCCAATAAAATCTTTGAATATAATCGGTTACTACTGTACATTTTTTTTTGTTTTGTTTTCGTAATGTTTGTAATTCGTTTTTAGAACCCACATTTAGTTTGCAAAGTTAGTTTTTTTCTCTGAGATTTGCAAGAATTTGACGTTTTATTTATGGAAAAAATGTCTTGTACTTAAACCTCGGAGAAGCGTTATACTAAGGAGTTTCTCGACAAGGAGCAGTATTTCACCGTGATGGTGTTTGACGTAGAGAACAGTCGTGTGCTGGACTATATGGGGCATAAGAGTGGTCGCGACGACAGCGACAAGGCAAAGACACTTGGCTTGCATACCGCCTACACTGCCAACGGCACACCTTATTATAAAGAGGCAACGATGGTGATAGAATGTCGTAAGATGTACCAGGCACCGTTTGACCCGAAGGGCTTCACTGACGACGTGCCAAAGAATATGTACCGTAATTTCCCTGCCGGCATCCACTCCATGTATATAGGCGAGGTGGTAAATGCCTGGAAGAAATAAAAATGTAAAAAGAGAAACGGTGCTACGAGGATTCATAGCACCGTTTCTCTTTTTAATGTCCCAAATATGTAATGTGACAGAAACAGCATCTGTGGTATTTTTAGGAATTTTGTGAAAAATCATTGCGAAATTCTTGGAATTTTGTGAAATTTATCAAGAAAATCCTTGGATTTTTGTGAAATTTCATTATAAAAGTCTTGGAATTTTGTGAAAAAATGCCTAACTTTGCAGCATAAATACTTAATATATAGTAAGATGTTGAGGAGAAAGATTGATACGTTTTTGACAGACTGGAAAAGAAATGCAGATCGTAAGCCACTTATAGTAAAAGGGGCAAGGCAGATAGGAAAGACTTTTTCTATCGAGCATTTCGCTGCAAATAACTATAGTAGCATCATCAATATCAATTTTGCACTGCAGCCTGTATTTCGCAATATCTTTGCTGATGGATACGAGGTTGACACCATACTGCGTAATGTCAGTATGATAATCCCTGACGTAAAGCTCATACCTGGCGACACACTGATATTCTTTGATGAGCTGCAGCAGACTCCACAGGCGGCGACAAGCCTGAAGTCTTTTTGCATGGACAGGCGTTATGATGTCATCTGTTCGGGTTCCCTGATGGGCATTAGTTACAACGAGATAGAGTCTAATAGCGTGGGGTATAAGGAAGATTATACTATGCACTCGCTCGATTTCGAGGAATTTCTGTGGGCAAAGGGATATAATGAGCATCATATTAACCATCTGTTGCAGCAAATGATAGATGTGTGCCCCTTGACTGACAGCGAAATGACCGCCTTGTCTGCTGCTTTTACGGACTATATGGTTACGGGGGGTATGCCTGCGGTTGTCAGTAAATATATTGAGCAGGGACATTTTGGTGATGTACTGAAAATACAGCGTCAGCTGTTGCTTGACTATGAGGAGGACATTACTAAATACGCCCTGGGATTAGACAAGGGTAAGATAAAGAGCATATACGACCATATACCTATATTCCTTGCCAAGGAAAACAAGAAGTTCCAGATTACGAAGGTAGGACGTAATGCACGCTCGCGTGACTATATCGGTACGGTAGAATGGCTCAGGGACGCAGGAATTGTAGATGTATGCTACTGTCTTGCTGATGTCTCGCTGCCACTGAAAGGCAATTACATACCTAATATCTATAAGATATATTACCATGACATCGGTTTGCTTATAGCCTCTTTGGACGATGAAGCTCAGTTGGATTTTCGTGAGAACAGGAACTTTAATACCTGTAAGGGAGCAATATATGAAAGCGTGGTGGCAGAAATGCTGTATAAACAAGGATACGGATTGTATTTCTATCGCAACGAGAAGTCAACCCTTGAGATGGATTTCTTCATACGTGATACACAAACGCTAATCCCAGTAGAGGTCAAAGCCAATGACAGTGATGCAAAATCATTGAACAAGCTAATCACTGACGACCGCTATCCCGATATAAAATTCGGAATCAAGTTATGCAGCAAAAATATTGGTTTTAATGAAAAATTCTATACTTTCCCTTATTTTCTCACCTTCCTCCTCAAACGATGGGCAGTGCGGAAGTAGTTGATAAGTCAGGCACAGGTTTTCGGGAGGATAAAAAAAGCAAGGGGATGAGTGCTTCACAGCAATCATCCCCTTTAAGTGATAAACATTAATTGGATTGCTCCAATTATTATTGATACATATTTATATTATGATGCGTGAAGTCGTTAGAACTGGTAGCCGAGGCTGACCATGAAGTTAGAGTTCTTAGATTTTACATCATCTATGACGTTGACGAAGCCAAACTCATACGCAACTCCCATATAGATGTGTTTGGCGAAAGTCATACCAGCACCAATTTGCAGACCTCCATCAAATTTGTTGTTGGTATCGTCATCAAAATAATCAACTTCCTCCTCAATCTCTTTTGTAATCAATTGACCAGATGAGTAAACTCCGTCTGTTTCTTTGATTTTTATCTTACCGCCGATGCCGTATGCGAGGTATGGACCTACGTTTACCTGAAGTTGGGCATTGTCGCTGAAGTCGTAACGATAGGAAGCGAGTACTGGAAGTTCCAAATAATTGCCTGCAGCTTTATACTCCGCCGTATAAATATTTTTAGATGCTCCATCGTCATCTACATTAATACTGTATCCCTTTGCCGTGTAGTACAAACCAGTAGAAAGATAGAGACTCTGAAGGAGTGGAATATCCACATTTACACCTCCATGAAAACCTGTACGGGAGTCTAGTCCATCTCCTTCAACGGACAGATTTGAGAAATTCACACCGCCCCTGATGCTGAAAGTAACAGGGTTGTCAGCCTTCTCTGTGGAGAAGAATGATGACGAACTGCTGCTTGCGCGTTGTGCGGAGGCTGAGAGTGCCGCAATGGCACATACAAGAGTTAAAATAGTTTTTTTCATAATAATTACGTTTTAAGTATTTAATAATGGTTATAATAGTGTATCAAAGATTGAAATCCATGCGCCAAACGTTGTAGTTACCTTTTACAGAGCCACGCTGTGACAGGAAGTATATGCTCTTGCCGTCTGGACTCCATACAGGCGAGAGGTCATGACCTGGGTGGTAGGTGAGCTGGGTGAACTGTGTGCCGTCTGTGCGCACCACGAAGATATCGGTGTTCTCCGTCTTCTCTTTCTCTGATTTGCTGGAGCCTACCACAAGTATCCAATTACCGTCGGGAGACAACTGCGGTGAGGTGTAGCTCTTGTTTGGAGCTCCAAGTATAAGCTCTTCCACACCCGTCTGGAAGTTCACTCTCCATATCTCGCTCTCCTTGTTCTCTGTGAAGCGTGCGCAGTAGATGCTGTTCTTGTCATTAGGGATAGGACAGGCTGTCATGCCTCGTGAGTAGTTGGAGAAAAGGTTAGTTTTGCGGTCATAACTCCAAAGTGAGTAGCTGGAGTAGCCCTCGCCGCGGTGGAAGTATATGGTGTTGCCGTCAGGTGCTATTACGCCGCCGTAGTCATTGTCGCTGCCGTTAGATATCTGCTTCACCACCGTGCCTTGCTCTGCCGACACGAGGTAGATGCCGTAGTGGCCTCCTCGTACCTCTGTGAAGCATATCTCCTTGCCGTCGGGACTCCACGTGAAGCCCTCAACCCTTGTGCGGAATGTGCGCTGTGTGCTGGCACCGCCCTTGCTGGCGTTTTTCACCATGATGTTCTTCGTGCCGTTTTTGTCATTGATATAGCCTACGCGTTTGCCGTCGGGTGATACTCCAATCATAGGCAAGACCCACCAGTCCATGGTATTAGTCTTCTTTGAGCCAAAAATACTGGTTGATTTTCCTACGAGGTTAGTTCCGTCAACAGCGTCGGCATCCTCGGTGATCTTCTCGAATTTCACACCGCCTTCCTCGGGCACGAACACGATAGAGTAGTCGAGTCCTTTCTTCTTTGCCGCATCGGCACATACGGATAATACTGCTGCAAGGGATAATAATAAGAGTTTTTTCATACTAATAGATGTTCTTGCCTATAGTCTCCCTGATTTGGCCAGTTAACAGTAAGATTAAGGTTACTGACATAAACAAAAAAGACGTGGAGCCTGTATCCGTTGCTCGCTCCACAATCTGAGGCCGTAGGAATTGCCCATTACAGTCAAAACGAGCAACCTAAGACCCCCACGCCGATATGATAATACCTGCACCTTATTTATATGTACACGTATTCCATAATATGTGTGCGCAATATATACGTACACTATTATGAAAAAGGATACAATAAAGGCTTGCATATAATCATACCCATGGGCATCTACCGTTGCTATGCTCCTCGACTGTAATTGAAAAGTTTCCTACGCTTTCAGATTGTCAGAGAACAAAGCGCGTGATAAACGCCTTTTCCATATATGTAATCTCCCCTTGCGGCTACGTTGTCTGTTTAATCAGAGCATGTTCCATCACTTTGGATTAGCCTTTCCCCAATGCCTTGAAAGACATCTTTGGCGTGGGAGATATTGCAAAGGTATCGCTTTTTTTTTATTCTTGCAACTTTTTTTTAGTTTTTTTTATGCAATAAGTTTTCTTTGTAACTATTCAGCGAATAAACGAATGTAAGTTTTTCATTCAATTTACATTGATTTTGCCTTGGATTAGTCTTTCAAAGGCATGGCAAAGACCATTTGCTGAATTCTATGCGAATTGTACGCAAAATATTACTTTGCGGGAAAAAATATGTGTTATGCTTAAACCTATTACAACCTGATTACGTCATAGTACAACACAACACATAAAAATTTTCATGAAAAAACTATTATCATTGCTATCGCTGATAGCAATCTGTACCGCCATGATGGCGCAGGGACAGGTAAAAGGACTGGTGACAGACAAGAAGTCATCAGAGGCTTTGTCTTTTGTAAGCGTGACGCTGACGAAAGACGGAGAGAGTATGTATTCGGTAGCAGGAAAGACCGATCTCGAGGGTCAGTTTATCTTAAACAACGTGGCTTACGGCACCTACACGATGCGGTTGGTTTATGTAGGCTACAAGGATGTAACAAGACAGTTTACCTTGTCGGCAAAGACTCCTGCCATGTCGTTTTCCACGATAAAGATGGAGGAAGACCCTACGGTGCTTAGTGAGATAAGCGTAGAGGGCCAACGCCCTACGATGAAACTGGAGGTTGACCGCAAGGCGTTTGACGTAGCTGGTATGATAACCAGTGCCGGACTGTCTGTTTCTGAACTCCTGGAACAAATTCCCAGCGTGGATGTGGATAATGACGGCAATGTTTCTCTGCGTGGCAACACGAACGTGGAGGTGTGGATTAACGGTCGCGCAAGCGGACTGACCAGTGATAACCAGGCACAGATACTACAGCAGATACCAGCCGAGAGCATTGAACGTATTGAGGTAATTGATAATCCCTCGGCAAAGTTCTCGGCAGAAGGCTCTACGGGTATCATCAACATCGTACTTAAGAAAGACCGTAAGCCTGGCTATTATGGCTCGGTGCAGGTAGGTGCCGATACGCGCGGTGGCGCAAATGTAGGATTTAACATAAACTATAGTTCGAGAAAACTCGACCTCTTCGCCGACGTAGGCTATCGCCACCGCGAGAACAGCGGGGTGAACGAGAGCGAGCAGGACAACCTCGTGGATGGCGTGGCCACATCATATGAACACCATTACACGCGTAACTCCAATATAGGCAATAACCTCTTTACGCGTGCCGGACTGACATGGCACCTTACTGACAATGACGATATGGGACTGACGGGCATGTTTATGACCGGAAAACGTAAGTCAAATTCTTCTACTCCTTATTATTATGGTAATTATACGGATGCAGGGGAAATGCTTACGCGTACCCAGTTGCGCAACTCGCGCTCATCAGGTCCGATGAATTTCGTGTTCTTGGAGTATAATTATCGTCATAAATTCACTGACAAGCACTTCCTTGATTTCTCCATAAACCACGTTAGGTGGCACTCTGATAACGAGAATACGTATCAGGACAGCATATATTATGAAGACCCAAGTGTAGATACTTACTATCGTTTCCAAAGTCGTCCACTTAACATAAAGAACCGCCATACTGACGTGAAACTGCAGTATGAGAATGCCCTGACCGACAATACAAAACTCGAAGCAGGCTACAACGGCAGTTTCTCCCACGAGAATACCCCGCAGAAGTCTTATGAGGCAAGCAACTGGTTGGGCGAAAATCTCGTTGAAGACCCGGCTTATTTCAACCATTTCGTTTATGACAACGATATTCACGCAGGTTATGTGTCACTCTCGCAGAAATGGGGTAACATAAGCCTCATGGCAGGTCTGCGAGGCGAATACTGGCGCATCAATACCGAGTCGCTGTCGTGGGCACAGGAGCACGGCATTGAAGAGAAACCTGCAGCGTTTAAGAAAGACTACTTCCAACTGTTCCCTTCGCTGTTCATGACGTGGCAGATTACAGAGTCTCAGCAACTGCAACTGAACTATACGAGACGCTTGCGTCGTCCGTGGGGAGGCGAACTCAATAGTTTTCGTAATACGAGCGATGCCTCAATCGTGTCGTTCGGTAATCCGCTGCTTACGCCTGAATACTCTAACTCAATCGCTCTTAACTATCTGAAGACGTGGTCGCAACATTCATTGCTTGTGTCAGCCTACTACCGTCCTACTACCGATGTCATTCAGCGACTGAACTATCGCAATGCCAGCGACCAGATGATGTACAGCACATCGGAGAATGTAGCACGCTCTACATCCACGGGTATAGAACTTACGGCAAAGAATAAGTTTGGCAAGATGCTCGAAATATCTACAAACGTCAACCTCTATTACTATAAAATCAATGCTTTCTCTTATGAGATTGACGGACAGTCAGTAACGGGCGACGCTCGCGATAACTTCACGTGGAATGCACGATTTATGGCATCTCTGCGTCTGCCTTATGACATCAGCATACAGGGCACGTTTAAGTTCGACTCCCGTCGTACCTTGACACAGGGCTACCGACCTGCCACTTGTGGTCTCGATATGGGCGTAAGAAAACACTTCTTCAATCGTATGTTTACCCTTGCAGTAAATTGCCGCGACGTGTTTGACTCACGAAAGTGGGAAACCTACACAGAGAGCGACACCTTCCTGCGTCATCAAGTCAACCGTCGTCGCAGCCGTACCGTGCGCTTTACGCTGACATGGAACTTCGGCAACAATAACGGAAAGAAAAAGCAGGAACGCCAACAACAAGAGGGCGATGAGGAAGACCAGATGAGTGAGGGCTATGAAATGTAACGTCTTTTATCCCATAAGATTGAAAAAGGAACGATATGTAAAAAAAGGTTGCAGGCATTGTGTGAAAAGCAAATAAAAGTAAAAAAACATAGTTTTGTAGATACGAAACAGCTTTACTATGTTTAATGATAGGTTAATGATTTGTTTGTAAACCGTTGTTTTAGTAATTTTGCCATTGAAAAAAGACGATTAACAGACAAATTGTAATAACACTACATTATCATTATGAGAAAGAAAAGTATTATTCAGACGCTTTTTGCAACCGTGCTACTTGCCTCATGCGGTAGCGACGACTTCACTATTGTCACAGGCTCGGGCAATACGCAAAGCAGTTCGGGAAGCATCAGCGGCGGTACTATGTCAACAACGGAAATCGGTACTGCTGACATCACTACCTACGACATACAGCTTAACACCGCGGCTGTAAGCTCAGACATAGAAGATGCCAACGAATACAGTGCCTCATATAAGGCTGCAAGCGAGGACTTCGTAGAGAACTTGCTTGCGGAAGAGACCGAAGGAATAAAGAAACTTGAGATAACATATAGTGGCACGACTGCTTCGTGGACATACTATAAGAAGAATGGCACTGCGGTGATAGCCACATCCGCCACGGCAGGCAATAGCTATAGCGATGATGACATCACCATCAGTTTGAGCGGAGCTCACGTTACAGTCAATGCTGCAAAGAAGATACAGTATGTACTCGGCGGTTCTACCACTGACGGAAACTTTAAGCTCTACAGTGAGAAGAAATTCATACTCGACCTCAATGGAGTCTCAATGACCAATAAGTCAGGTGCTGCCATCAATATACAGAAAGGCACTGACGGCGACAAACGTTGCTATATGCGCATTGTTGATGGTACCGTGAATACGTTGAGCGATGGCTCTACATACACCACAACCGACGGCGAAGATGAGAAAGGTGTAATCTTCTCCGAAGGCAAATTACTCATCAGTGGTACTGGCACGCTCAATATCACTGCGCAGGGCAAACATGGTCTTGTAAGTGATGACTACATATATCTGCATGCAGGCACTAACACTAATATATCACCAGCATCAGGTTATAATGGCATAAAGGCCAACGAGGCTATCTATATCGCAGGTGGAGCACACAACATAGTATGCTCAGGTAATGCTCCGAAGGGACTTACGTGTGACTCTCTAATCAGTATCACGGGCGGACGCACTACGGTCATCAACTCTGGTGTCGCCGTTTACGACAGCAGCGAGGCTGATTATAGTCAGCCATCAGGTCTGAAGTGTGATAGCGCTATCGTCATTAGTGGTGGCGAACTCTATTGTAAATCTACGGGAAATGGTGGCAAAGGCATCCGTGCTGCAAAGACATATACACAGAATGGCGGCACGGTGCGCATCATAACCTCTGGCTCAACTGTAGGCAGCAGTGGCAGTGGAAATATGCGCCAGGGTATGAATTTTGCTTCATCAAGCAGCGATGCTGAGCCAAAGGGACTGCACGTAGGCAAGAAAAGCGACACGTCGGGTGTGATTACCATCAATGGCGGAAAACTCATTGTGCGCTGCACAGGTGGTGAGGGAGCAGAAGGCATAGAGAGCAAAAACTCCATAACCATCAATGGCGGTATGGTAGAGAGCTATTGTTATGACGATGCAGTCAATGCAGCCAAGACGCTTCTAATCAATGGAGGCTACGTTTATGGATATGCTACTAACAATGACGGCATAGATTCTAACGGTACCATCACTATCAACGGCGGAGTGGTATTCGGCAGTGGCAGCAGTACGCCAGAAGATGGCATAGACTGTGACCAGAATACTTTTACCATCAACGGTGGTATCGTGGTTGGTATAGGCGGTTCTACCAGTACGCCGACATCGTCAACCAGCAAACAGGCTTCAGTTGTTACATCGGCATCGCTCACGGCAAATTCTGTCTTAGCTCTTACTAATGGTAGCGGCGAGTGTATCGTGGCGTTCAAGATACCTGCGCGCTACAATGGTACCTATACGATGTTACTGTCTGCTCCAGGTCTTTCCACAGGCAATACCTATACCTTCAAGAGCGGAGCAACCATCAGCGGAACGACTTTTCAGGGTGTGAGCTGTGACAATACTACTATTAGTGGCGGCAGTACTGCGTGGTCATATACGCAGAGTAGTCTCGTGACGGGTGGCTCCGCCAGTGGTATGGGTGGCGGTATGCCTGGTGGTGGATTTCCTTTCTAATCATGAATAAGAAAGACGGATAATAATTTATCCACGTTTAGTTTGTGTTTCTCCCTTGGCTGTCATATAGTCAAGGGGGATTTTTATGTCCTGATTAGCATAATGTGAGTAGCTATGACAATCAGAATGTGATAAGACCTATCTGATTTAAGAAAATTAGTGCGATGCCCATGGGACATACGAAACGCAAAAGTAGGAAGAAAATGTTGACTGCCCACTTACGCCATCTGTAGTTGCCATACGATGTCAGTTGACAGATGACCTTGCGGCGCGGCATCACCCATCCCACAAGTATAGTGCTAAGTAATGCTCCAAACGGCAACAGAATGTTGGAAGTCAGTGCGTCAAAGTTCGCAAAAAGACTCTTTCCCATTACTCCCATGGGTATAGGCCCCATGCTAAGTGCGCTAAGTATGCCGATGATGCAGCAACACAAAGTGATGACGGTAGCTGCTTTTGTGCGGCTGATGCGTAGCTCCTCTGATAATAGTGAAGTGCCAATCTCGTGCATGGAGATGGTGGAAGTCAGCGCAGCCAGTGTCAGCAGTGCGAAGAATAATATTGCAACGGCGTAAGCCACGGGATGAGGAAAGGCTTGGGTAAACACCCCAGGCAATGTAAGGAAGATGAGATTCGGCCCGGCGTCAGGTTGCACACCCACGGAGAAGGCGGCAGGAAAAATCATCATTCCTGCCATGATGGCAATGCCACAGTCGATGCACGCTATCTGAACAGACGACCTTAGGAGGTTTGTCTTTTTGTCAAAATATGCTGCATAGGTGCATAAGCACGCTGTGCCGAGACTGATGGAAAAGAAAGACTGCCCCAGTGCTTCAAATAATACCTTGCTTGTTATCTTGGAGAAATCAGGCTTAAACAGAAATTCTATGCCTTTCCATGCCCCCGGCAGCGAACATGAAGCAACGATGATGATGATTAAAAGTACGAAAAGCAGTGGCATCATCCATTTCGATGCCTTCTCGATGCCGCCCTGCACTCCGCGGATGATGATGGAGTGGGTGAGTAACACAAATAGTATCGACATTAGCGATGGTATCCATGTGTTACTTACGAGAGCATCGAAGTTCGTGGCTATCGTCTGCGTATCGCCTAATACGTTGTCGGTCAGAGCCTGATACAGATAGTATATGCACCAGCCTGCCACTACGCTATAGAATCCCAGTATGATAATGGCGCACAGCATACCCATTATGCCGACGGCACCCCATGCCCTCTTGTTGCCTCCCTTTATGTAGGAACGCATGGCATTGCCACCGCCGTTGCGCCCTATGATGAATTCACTCATCATGCCTGGCAGTCCAAGCAACAGTGTACAGATGATATATACGAGTATGAAGGCTGCGCCACCGTTCTCACCAGTAGTGGTCGGAAAACGCCATATATTACCCAGACCTACAGCAGAGCCTGCTGTGGCGAGTATCAGACCTGTGCGTGAAGCGAAATTTGCCATAAAAAATATGTCTATTACAATGCAAAGTTACAACTTTTTTCTTATAGTCAACAATAAAACGAAAAAAAATGATTAACTTTGCACGCAGAAATCAAACATGTGCGCCATTCTGATGAATGACTTGCATTATTTCTTTGTGCGAAGAAGCACGTAATATATATATGCAATGCTTTACTATTTTAAGAAGTATCCACAATCTGTTGCAGTCATAATTGTGATATGGGTGCTTTGCATGATACCTGTACCTGAGACTCCGCTTAATGAAATCAACTTCATTGACAAGTGGACACATTTCGCTATGTATGGTGCGCTGACACTCGTTATATGGCATGAATATCGCAAGAGGCATACCATGACAAACTGGTGCCGCTTGATTTTTGGAGGAGTGTTGTGTCCTATAGTTATGGGTGTGTTGGTAGAAGTGGCACAGGCTTATCTGACCACATGCCGCTCTGGCGATTGGTTTGATGCCGTGTGTAATACGCTCGGTGTGTTATTGGGAACAGGGATAGCTAAACTGATGATTGTAAGACGATGAAGGTACTGATACTTAGTACATACGAGCATAGCGGCGGTGCTGCCATAGCTGCATCTCGCTTGATGAAGGCTTTGCGCAAGAATGGTGTTGAGGCTTCGCTGCTTTGTCGTCGCAATATCTGTTGTGGACCGCAAGGATTGCGTAAGCAGTCGTGGACGAGCATCATGGAGCGTGGCATTATCTGGATGATGAATGGCTTTAGTAGAAAAGATCTGTGGGCTACAGATATTGCTCTTCTCGGTCAGGATGTAACGCATACAGATGAATTCCGCCAAGCCGATGTCATTCACCTGCACTGGGTGAATCAAGGCTTCCTGTCTCTTGGCATAATTGAGAAGATAATAAAGAGCGGTAAGCGCGTGGTATGGACCATGCATGATGCGTGGAATACCATGGGGGCATATCATCTTGCTATACAACGCAGGGAATCGTGGCTCGAACGTTGGACATGGAAGCGCAAAACACGTCTGTATGAACAAGGCGGAATATCTTTCGTTGCGTGCAGCCGGTGGTTGCGTGAAGAAGCAGAGAACTCGCCATTGATGAGCCAGTTACGTGTGAGGAATATCCCTAACCCAATAGATACGTCCGTGTTCCATCCCGTCTGCCATGCTGATACGAAACGTGTGCTGTTCGTAGCACAAAGGTCTGACAATCCGATGAAGGGCATACAGTATCTTGACGAGGCAGCCAAGATGCTTGATGGGGTGGAGATTGTTGCTCTTGGGCGTGATATACCTTATATATACGATGAGAAGGATATGGCGCAGTTGTATGCCAGCGTTGATGCTTTCGTACTACCATCGCTGTCAGAAAATCTTCCAAATACTATTATGGAAGCCATGGCATGCGGTACACCGTGTGTAGGATTTGATATCGGCGGCATACCAGAGATGATTGACCATAAGCAGAATGGATATGTAGCAAGATATAAGGACGCAACGGATTTGGCTGAAGGCATACGGTTCGTTCTTGATAATCGAGAAACGCTCGGTCTGGCGGCTCGCGACAAGGTAATGCGAGAATATAGCGAAGAAATGGTAGCAAAACGGTATGTTGAGGTGTACGAATCATGCTAAAGAGATTTATCGACATATTCAGAATACGCAGTGGGGAGCGTAAGGAGTGCCTTATTGCGTTGGTGTGGTTTATGGCGTTAAACCTTGTCAGTATTGTGACCTACTGGGAGAAACTGCATGTCGTGACGGGCAATTATCGAAAATTGTTTGTCAGTAAATACCATGTGTCGGGTTTCGACCCTCTGACGTATGTTGTGGTGTCAGACTGGGATACGTCATATAATGTTTACCGTCATCCTTTGCTCGCTTTTTTCTTTTGGCCACTGAGCATGATAAATAAGGCACTTATAAGCGTGACAGGCATGAACTGGGCTTTGCCACTCATGGGTGTAGTGCTGACTGTGTGCGGAACGTATTCGTTTCTTTTCCTGCGCCGCATACTGCATGACGTTGTCGGACTGGGACAGCGTGACAGTAACCTGCTCTGTGCGTTCTTCTTTTCTTTCGGCTATATAATGCTCTCAGTAATGGTGCCAGACCACTTCATTATGTCAATGACGTGCCTGTTGCTTGCTCTATGGCTTGCTGGCGAAAAACTGAAGCGTGGCTCTGCAATGAATCTGTGGCAAACAATAGGTCTGTTTCTGCTCACAGCAGGAGTATCGCTCAATAATGGACTGAAGATCTTCCTCATGGCTATGGTAACGCGCCGTCGAAGGTTCTTAGAGTGGCGTTATTTGTTGCTTGGAGTGGCGTTGCCGGCATTGCTCTTGTGGTATTTCGCACGTTGGGAATATAGACAGTTTGTCTTACCGAATGAGTTGGCGCGCAAGGAGATAAAGGCACGGAAAAATAAAGAGTATGTAGAGAAGATACGCCGTGAGGTGAAAGACTCGTTACAGAATAGTCGTGCTTCTGCTCTCTCAGTGGAAAAAGGAGCAGGCGTAGCAGCAGATTCGGTGTTGATTGAAACAAATGTAGAACGCATACAACGAGAAAGGGCAAAGGCCAAGTACAAACGTGATAGCCAGAAGATATGGAACGTGAATAAGGGTAAGCCTTTTATGGAGGGAGAGTTTATGGGCTGGACGGATAAGAGTACGCCACGTTGGAGAAGTATAGTGGAGAATGTGTTTGGCGAGGCGATACAACTGCATCGCGACTATGCCTTGGGCGATGCGCTACGCAATCGTCCGGCAATAGTTAATTATAGTGGTTATTGGCGTTATGTTAACTACGGCGTTGAAGCATTTATAGCTGTTCTGTTTCTTGTGGGTATATGGATGGGACGGCGACAGCTGTTTCTGTGGACCGTGATGTCGTGTTTCCTGATGGACATGGTTCTTCACCTCGGATTGGGCTTCGGACTTAATGAGGTATATATCATGACTGCTCATTATATGTTTGCCGTGCCGATAGCGGTAGCATATGTATTGAAACATTTTAAAAAAGAAAGGATACTCTTGCGTGCAGCCATAACAGTCGTTACGTTGTTCCTCTTGATATGGAATGGAAGTATAATTCTGCATTGCATTTGATTGGAATTGGATATATGAATAATCGAAGGATTTGATAAGTATGAGTTTTTTTTACAAACATAGAGAGATGTTGCTCGTCATGCTGCTCGGCTTTGTGATAATGACAGCACTCAATGTAATGATGTTACAGTGGAACCCAGAGGTGTTCACCAACAATAAGTATGCTGCATGGAGCCAGTTCTGGAACCATGGCGAGATGTCGGGCTTTGATACCTATACTTATATCGTAGTGGCTTCGTTTCGCCCCGTGTATATACTTGCGCGCCATCCGATACTTGCCATGATGCTGTGGCCACTGTATGAACTTAACGATTGGTTGCGCGGAGTGACAGGAATGAACTGCACCATATATATCGTGGCAGTGCTGTGGACCTTGCTCGCCACCACTTCGTGGACGTTGCTCTATCGCATACTGCGTAGGATAATAGAACTGACATACGGACAAGCATTGCTGTTGACGTTGTTCTTCTTCTCTTTCTCCCACGTGATGATTGTCACTTTCTTTCCCGACCACATGGGGTTCACACTGCCGCTGTTGCTGCTTGCGGTTTATCTTGCAGGCAAGGCGATAAAGAGAAACTGCACGATGCCGCTGTGGCAGTCGTTGCCTCTTGTCTTTGTGGCAACAGGAGTGACTACGACCAATATGATTAAGGTGTGTTTTGCAGATTTGTTTACACAGTGGGGACGTAAGCCTTTCATCAAGATATGCCTGCATTTCCTGCTATATCTCATCCCCCTCGGACTGCTTTTTGCTGCTTACTCCTATCAGGTAGATACTACGCAGAAGGAAGAACATGAGCATATGGTCAAGATAATTCGAGAGAAGATGAAGAAAGACAAGAAATTTGCTGCAGAGATGAATGCAGCATGGAAAGAACAAGAGATACGCCAGAAGGCTCAGATAATTGATGCGCCAATAGTGACGAATACCGAATATCATATTGACCGCTTACCATCGCTTGTTGAAAATATCTTTGGTGAGGGACTTTTGCTTCATACTGACTATACGCTTAAAGACTCCAATCGTGAAAATCGTCCGGTGTTAGTGAAATACAGTCATTGGTGGTACTATGCTGTTGAGGCTCTGATAGTAGCATTGTTGGTGATAGGGGTATGGTGTGGCCGACGTGAACGACTGATGTGGGTGGCTATGTCAATGTTTCTATTCGATATGCTGCTTCACGTGGGTTTGAATTTTGCTTCGTCAGATGTGTATATCATGACTGCCCACTGGGCGTTCGTAATACCCATAGCGGTGGCTTATATCTTTAAGGCATTGAACAATGGTGGAAAGGATAAGTGCAAAACAGTTGCGTTCTTCTGTCTGTTGTCTGTATTGACTGCTTTCCTCTGGTGGCATAACCTTTCGCTTACTGCACGGTATATATTAGGATAAACAATAATATATAAGCAATGACCAAGGTGTTTCACATAGTATCACGCTTTGACGTCGGAGGTGCAGAGCGTGTGGCGATAAACATAGCGAGATGTAAGGACTGTAGCGTTGAGCAGCACATCGTGGAACTTCAGCGTGGCCAGTCTGACTTTACCAAGTCAATAGTTGAGGAGTTGAAGTCGGAGGGGATACGATACCATCGTTCGTTAATTCCTGTCAAGTGGCATCTGGGCTACTATGTTGATAGGTTGGTCTCCTTATTGTTTCCTATCCGATTTCTGCTTTTGTGGTTAAGGTATCATCCCGACGTCGTGCATACTCATACTGAAATGCCTGACATGGCAGTTTGGTGGTCTTTACGTATCTTTCCTTTTATCAAAATAAAGGTTGTACGCTCCATTCATAATACAACACTGTGGACAGGTATGGATATCATAGGACCGCAGGTTGAAAATTTTATGCAGAAGCGTAAAGCCAACGTTGCAATATCCTTAGGTGTAGCTGAGGCATATTTCAAAAAATATAATGAAAGTGTTCCAATTATATATAATGGCGTAGAAGTGCCTGATGCTCCAAATAATAAGAGACGGCAATCCCCCCCGATACATGTTCTTTTTGCCGGACGGTTCGAGCAACAGAAAGGTATAGATGTGTTATGTGAGATTATCTGCAGGTTGCAAGATGATAAGCGGTATGTGTTTCATGTGCATGGCAGTGGCAGGTTAGAGAACTTCGTCAAGATGAAGTTGAAAGGTCTTGTCAACGTGGAATTAGGAAAACCGATAGAAAATCTTGCGAATAAGATGTCAGATTACGACTATATTTTAATGCCTTCTCTGCATGAGGGGTTGAGTATAGTTGCTATAGAGGCATCCATGAATGGCTTGCCACTATTGATTAACGACTGTCTGGGACTTAGTGATACGCTGCCTGAGGCTTGGCCATTGAAGGTGAAGGGTAATGATATCGGACAATGGATGGCATTATTTGAAGAAATCTTGCCGCATGTTGATAGGCAAAACTTGGTAGAGGACGCAAGAAACTTTGCACAAGAGCGTTTTTCAATTGAGCGTATGCAGAGCGAATATATAAGAATGTATAAAATTCATCGTGAATAAATGAATGTTAAGTTATCTAAAACGATTACTCACGTAAATACGTTGATGACGTTGTTTATTGTTGCCATGCATACTACCTGGCCGGAAGAAACACGTCTGCGCCCTCTGTTGGTTCTGACAAATATGGCGGTGCCGACATTTTTCTTCTTGTCTGCATTTCTGTATTTCAAGGATTGGACACCTACGTGGCAATGCTATAAGAATAAGCTGTGTTCCCGTTTTTATTCATTACTGATACCATATATTAGTTACAATGTCATCTTCTATCTGTATTATTGTGTAAAGATATATCTGCTTCATAAAACGACAGCTAAGGTCATGCCTACAGATCCTGTGGGAGCGATTATATGCATATTGTCAGGAATACCAGACGGCGTGCTGTGGTACGTACAGGACCTCATGATTTTTGTTGTGATAGCACCTCTACTCGGCATTCTAATCCGTCACAGCAAAAGATGGCTGATACCGATATTGCTTGGAAGTGTAATCTGTCCATCGTTGTCGTATTTTAACTTGTTTTATTGGACACCCTGGCTTGCCGTGGGTGCTTATTGCGCTTTATATGTTCAAGATGTGGGAAAGTTTGTTGAGCCAGTTAGAAAGCGGCTGAGTGGCAATAATCTTATAGGGGTAGTTCTGCTGATGTCGTTAGTAGCCGTCTGTATGCTCGTCTCAATGCAGGAAGACAATGCTGTTCTCGATTACCTTTGCAGAATAGTTTTGACCGTTTTGTTAGCACTGTTCTGTTGCGTCTGGCAGAAGATACTACCTTCGTGGTTTGTGGTTCGTGTTTCTCCACTATGTTTTTTTATCTACTGCTCGCACCCGGCTTTTACGGATGTCGCAAAAGCAGTTATACAGCCTTTAATGAGTGAAATACCGTATCAAATTACGTATTCTGTAATGCTTATGTCAGTTCTCATTTCGGTAATAATATCAGGAATGTTACTGCAAAGGATACCATGGCTCTGGTCGTTGCTTTCAGGATTTAGGTCAAAGAAAACTTCAATTGTAAGATAATGATGATAACAATTCTCGTTCCCGTATATGGCGTGGAGCAACATATAGCGGAGTGTGCAGAGACTCTGTTCGCCCAGACTTATCAGGATATAGAATATGTGTTCTGCGATGACTGCACACCTGATGACAGCATTGGCGTGCTACAGAGGGTGCTGGAGAAATATCCGGAGCGGCAGACGCACGTCAGGATAGTACGTAATGAGCGCAATCTCGGTTCCGGCGGAACGCGTAAACATCTGATGGAAGAAATACAGTCTGAGTATTTTTGCTTTGTCGATAGTGATGACAAACTTCCGCTTAATGCCATAGAAACACTTGCACGGCGTATGCAGGAAACCGATGCCGACGTGGTTGACGGGGCATATCAGGTGTTTACCAATGACAGGTTGGGGAGTATCTCTCTGCCCAGTCATGATGCACTGCCCAAGTACCGCCGCAAGATGCAGGCGGTAAATCTCGTCAGACATCAGGTGTGGGGACGTCTGTATAAGACGAGTACGAAGGACGTACTGCGTGAATGGTTTTTTGATGGCATCGATATGGCAGAGGATTACTGCGTTATGGCGCGTCTGTGTGCAGTGGTGACACGAGCATGGACTGACGAAATAGTGTATTTGTATCGCACGGAACAGCAGTCTTTTTACAGTACGCAGCCGTCAGCGAAAAGCATAGCGTCGGTTCTTGCCGCAAAAAGACAGATACTGTCGTTTTATCATCTGCGCGGACACTTGCCCTTGGCGGTGGAGATTGGTATGCTTGACACATATCGAATGTGTCGTGATGGACGTGGCGCAACGAAGAAGCAGATTGACGAGACCCTGCAGTACGTGCCCGAACACCTTACGGCAAGGTTACTTCTGTATCTGTTTTCCTCAGATAGAATTCCATACAACCTTACGCTTTTTCTTTATAAGATAATCAGATGGTTTACAGTTCGTTAAGCAGTGCGCAGAGCGTAGCATAAAGCCCATGTTGTAATCGCTATCTGATTATCGTGTAATCGCTATCTGATTACTATGTAATCGCTATGCTTTTAACGTGTAATCGCTATCTGATTACGACATGGTTGCTATCCGGTTATCTTCGCAAGGTTTACTATGGTTATCCTATATTACCATAATAATTTTCTATTATCAACTGATATAACATTAAAATAAGATGAAACATTATTTGTTTATCATATTACTGCAAGTCTGCTGTTACTCTTGTGCCCAACAAAAAGTAAGCATAAATCAACTCATTGGAACCAAATGGAGTGTTGAGTCTCCACAGAATGTACAAAGAACAATAGTTTTTAGTAAAGAATATAATACAGAAATTACACAAGTTTCGTTTTCTGAATTTCCTGAAGATCAATATACAACGAGTTGCAGGTTTGAATACTACCTATCAAATAAAGTTCCCACATCTTTTAACAAAAAGAATGGAGATGAAAATAAAGGGATGTATCTGGTTGAAAGACCCTATAACAATGAGAATAATGATGTCTCCAGAAAAATGTGGTATTATACAATAATAAGTTATACACCAGAGAAGATGGTATTATTTGAAAAAGCACTTGAACCTAAAGAAGGGCATATAATAATGGGAGGTCCTCCAAAAGACATTACGTTGACACTTGAACGAATATATGAATGATAATTTTTCCTTCTCACCACACCCTTTGTGGTGAGAAGGAAAATATAAAACCAAACATTATCATGCGAACTATAATATTGTTAATTGTCGTCATATCTGTGATTTCTGTGAGAAATAAAGAAACAACGGATTACACGGATTTCTCGAATAAAAACTCTATAATTCTTAAATTCGGGACAGAGAAAATTCAACTACCACGGATTACTCTGATTACAGGGATTTTTTCTTTAACAACGGATTAAGACTGATTACACGAATTTTTACTTTGAACACTAATTACTCAAATTGCAATTATCAGTGTAAATCTGTGCTATCTGTGGGACAATAAATCGGGGATGATTTGCTTTCTGTTTCCTGTTTTTCGTGATTTTGTCAGAAAAATCTTCTTTTTTGATTTGTTTCTTTCGTGTTTTATTTGTAATTTTGCAGTCGCAAACTCTTTTTGTGCCTATTCCGACAGCTTCGGTATGGCCACGAACTGAAGGAGCACTACATAATGAATTGCGTCGCTGACGTTTTGTTTTTGGTGACTTGAACCTGAGAAATTCAATCCAAATAAGAAACTAAAGCAAGAGTGATGCTACGGGTGTATATAACTACTATGCAGCCGGAGTGTGCAGAAGGTATAATATGCCCTCAAGCACACTTTTCGGGTGTATCTATATACATTATCGTGGGTATCAAATCTGCATGTTCTATTTGGAGGGCAATCTCAGGGCCTAAGTCACGGAACGAAGCAGATGCCTGATACCTACGTTTTTTTTATGTAGTAACGAACTTATATCAACTAACAATTGCTCTCTCAGGGTATCGGTGGGCTGCTAACCAGTTAATTACCAACACAAGGTGAAAAGATTTATCTTTACCGCACTGTGCGGTATGCTTGCGTGCAGTGGTGCGTGGGCGCAGAGTACGTTGACGCATGAGGGCAACGGATTTATGAAAGGAGAGTTCACAAGGCACGCATTGGCGTTTTTTGATGCAGGGCAGGGAGGCGAAAACCTTCTGTGGGAGTATCCTCTTGATTTTATTGACAAGCAAGAGGCAACCATCAACGTGGATGCTGACCTACTATGTATCTGGCGCATGACAGATGACAAGCACGCTGAGTATTTCGTCGAGAAGGCGGATAGCACGTCAAGTGTCACGTCATGGCAGCTTTTCCAGTGCTCAGAGGAAAGCCCCATGAGCAAGACGGACTACACGAAACCCCTGCTGCGCATGAAGTTTCCCTTTGAGTATGGCGACAGCATAGGCAAGTCGTTCATGGGCAAGGGCGTGTATTGCGGTGACCACCACTTCCTGAAGCGTGGAGCCACCTCGGTCGTGGCTGATGCCACGGGTGCTCTTGTTGTCGGTGAGAATGACACCCTGCGTAATGTGCTACGTGTATATACCCTGAAGTCTTATTCCGTCTGCATGGATTTGAAAGCCACAGCTCTTGACACGGCAAAACTTCGTCAGGTGATAGAGGAGCGGTATGAGTGGTATGCACGCGGCTACCGCTATCCTATACTTGAAACCATTATAAGTACCAGTTACCACAATCTCAACGCGCTCGGCACCACACGCAGGGCATGGTGCAGTTTGCCGTCAGACCTTCTGTCTCTAAACGACAGTGTGAACCATGAGGTGCAACGCAGTGACTCGATAGCTGAAGCCCAGCGTGAGGCTGCAAACCGTGACATCATACACTACAAGGCAAGCGTCAACAGCGGTGTGATAACGCTTGACTACGACCTTGATGCTCCTGCACGCATCGTTACGCTTGTGGCTGATGCCTTTGGCATGACGTACCGCCGTGCGGAGTGGACGCAGCAGGATGGCAGTGGTTACACACGCCGCATAGACTGCAGCGGGTTGAGAAGAGGGACATACATTCTATATATTAACGTAAACGGGAGGATATACAGTGAAAAGGTTAGTTTGTAAGATAATTGCGAAAGATTTTATATTTTTGACATTGGTAATGTTTGTGTTCACAGACAAAATAGAAGCTCAGGAGGGGTGGAATGTGAACATGATAAAACCTATTATATCTTATATCCATCCAGAAGAAGAGTCTTTGGGCAAGTATGGAATGTCATACGAACCAGAATACACAGGTTCACCTAATATTTCTATTCCTTTATATACAGTAAAAGAAGGTTCGCTTGAACTCCCAATTTCAATCTATTATGATGCTTCTGGTATAAAAGTTTCTCAAGCGTCAACTTTTATAGGATTAGGTTGGAATATGACTTGTGGCGGTAGTATCAACCATACTATCATAGGTACAGATGACTTCAACACGATAAACACGTTCACTTACGAATATAAAAGATGCAAGGAATTCCTTAACCAATACCTTCCTGGCTATATCACAAATTCACAACCTATCTACTATAAAATAAATGGCGTTGGAAGAGGGGTTCATGGCACGACGGAATTCAATGACCAGCGTAACCTCATGTACAAGATGTCACGTGGATTCTACAACCCAGATATCTTTCAAGCTAATTTTATTGGACAGAACCTTTCCTTTGTCTTTGATGGGGAAGACAGACATATAATCATACTCAATGACAATGCAACGAAGTACAAGGTTGAATACAATATGAGTAATTCAAATTGGCCAGAACAAATAACGATTACAGATGACAGAGGTGTAAAATACGTATTCAAGGCATTTGAAGAATACTTAGGGCGCAAAGATTCGTATTATCTAACAGAAATGGTATCCGCAGGCGCAGTTGACCATATTTATATCGAATATGATTCTTTTACTCGACATCTTTTAGAAGATATCTCACAAACAATGTTTGAAATAGAAGAGCTGTCTGGTGATAATCAAGTACACGAAGAATTACAAGATAAATTGACAAAGAGTGGTGAAACATCTTTTACCTTTCCTTCTAATTATACAGTTTCTACGAAATATTACCCAAAGAGAATAAGAACGAAACATGAAACAATAGATTTTTCAATAGAGAATGCTCCCGAAGGAAATGGAACGAAAGCCATCAATGGTTTTATTGTTACATCATCCAATGGTAATGTGCAAACTCACGGCATAGTATTTCATCATGGTTGTTTTACAGAGGACAAAAGTCAAACAGGACTCGCAAAAGACGTATTTAATACCCATAAAAGTTATGAAAACCGATTGAAATTGACTGGCGTTGATATTGATGACCAAAAGTATTCATTTGAATATGATGAGAAACACCCATTACCATCTATATACTCTATGTCAAGGGACTTTTGGGGATACTATAACGGTATTGTTAACAGAAGTATGGTAGGTACGCCAAGATTCGAAGGCACGACGCCAATAGATACTATGGGGGAGGCCAACAGATTCGCTTCTCCTGAATATTGTAAAACAGGTGTACTGACTAAAATTACATATCCAACCGGAGGATACACTGTTTTTGACTATGAACTAAATCATTTTCGTGATAGATATTATTACCCAAGTGCTGAACGTATACCAACTCCTCCAATCGCTACTCATAATATTTTAGTAGTTGCAGCTACAAACCAAAATAACAAGTCAGAAACATTTACATTAACAAAAGATACAGAAGTAGATCTTATCATAAATGTATTCAGTAGTGATCCCAGTAAATATGGAGCATCTGCAAATCTTTATGTTTTCAAAAATGGAGGATTGAGTGAAGTGCGTTCTTTGCATTCAAGTAACTCAACTCCTGGTTCTTCGTTGAAAGAAAAAATTCTTCTTCCTGCTGGTCATTATGTCATGACCGTAGCAGTGCCACATGTACAGGGTGATTATGCCACAACTGCGCATGTTCGCGTTGTTTCTCCGATATCTGATGAGATTTCCTATGATCAATCTATAACAGACAAAAGCGGTGAGTCTGTAGGAGGAGGATTGCGCATCAAAAGCATCAAACATTATGACGGAGCGGATGATAATTTTCTTGGAGGTACTAAGTACGACTATTACGACGGCAAACTGCTAATGCCAACACAGAATATAGAAAAACAAAATCTCAAGTTTACAATAAGCGACAACTGCACTTGGCCTATAAAATCTTGCAAGCTAATAAGTGCCTGTTCAGAAATGAAACATCAACCATTTGAATTCTTTGGAATGCCTTATGTCGGATATTCTAAGGTTATAAAAACAGATATTTCTTCTGACCAAAAGTTGGGAGCGCAAACTGTATGTTGTTTTTCCAACGATGCATATAATATAAATCAAGGGAAAAAATGTTTTTTCAATAATTCTTTCAATGGTAAATTGACAGAAAAAACAATTCTGTCATCAGAATATGATACATTATATAATGCTACTTATAAATACAACTATTCATATAATGATTCAGAGGTGGTTAAGTATCACAAGACTACACCAAGGTTTATTAGTATTGATGATTTGGAAATAGCCCTTTCTGGTTGTACGAAGTCTTTAATGGAGACTCTGTCTTTGCGTGACATTTTACTAAATGAGCTAACAGAATACGACCTTTCAGCATATCCAATACAAAACCGTTGGCATTACCTTACGAGACTTACAGAAAGAAACTACACAGACGGAAAATTAACATCTTCAATCATAACAAACTATAATTACAATAAAAACAACTACAGGGAGGCAATAGTGACTACTTCTGATGAATTGTTAACAAAACAAACAAATTACTGGTATCCGTCTGACTACAAATCGGAGGGTAGTCATGATTTGATATCTAATCACAGTATAAGCACTCTTACAAAAGTTGAGCAATACAAACAAGGGATATTCGTTGGAGGGGAAAAGTATGATTTTGCATTGGCCAATGATATTCCAATAATAAAGAAAATGTCAAAAATAGATACAGATAGCATTGAGCATGTGGAAATTGAGATAACAAAAAATGATGTTTGTGGAAATGTTATAGAATATGTTGACAAATCAGGTAATATTACCACAATACTCTGGTCTTTTGGATACAAGTTTCCTATAATGGAAATATCTGGAGCAAGTTATGACAAAGTGTGTAGTTGTTCCTCGTTAATACCTTTTATGGGAGGTAGAATGTCTAATGACAAAGAACAGTTAATTATGCTTCACAACTTAATAATGGAAAAAACAGGTGCACAAGTGCGCACACTTATATACAATCCTTGGTATAAGGTAGAATGTTCTGTAGAACCTAATGGAAAAGTTATAAATTATCAATATGATAACTTTGGTCGCATTGTAGGTCTTACTGATAATAATGAGAATATTATTTCCACATATCAATACAATTATAAGAATAAATAAAAAACAATGAAACATTATGTAATTACGATAATAATTAGTACCTTTGCACTCACTGAGGTTATTGCTCAAAGCCTGGAGCAGAACTACATCGCCACTCGTAAGATGATAGACGAGCAGGGGCACTACATCCAGTCGGTGCAGTACTACGACGGACTGGGATACCCGACCGTCAGCGCCACCACCACGGGAACGGAAGGCAGCACATCATACAGCCTGACGACCTACGACGGTAAGCGCAGGGAAGAAAAGAAATACCTTCCTGTGCCGATAGGCAACGGCATGAACTACCTGTCGCCTGAGGATATAATGAGAGCCTCGTTGGCTTTCCACGGTGACAACTACGGCTACACACAGAACCACTACGACGCTCTCGACCGCGTGACAAGGACTGACCTGCCGGGACAGGAGTGGCTCTATAACAACAAAGCGAACGGTATGGAGTATTCAGCCAATACAGAAGCTGACAAGGTGAAGCACTACGAGGCTCCCATAGGGGTAATCTCGCTTGTAAAGCCAGAAAACACCGCGTATGAGTACTACCCGGCAGGCACGCTGCGCAAGGAAATAACCCACGATGCCGACGGCAAGACGGTGACGACGTTCACCAACCTCTTCGGTGAGAAGGTATTGGAGCGCACGGCGGCAGGCGATACCTACTATGTGTATAACGACCTCGGTCAGCTGCGATATGTGCTGACACCGAAGTATCAGAGTGACAGCAACAAGGGCAGGTGCGCCTACGAATACCGCTATGACGCACGCGGCAGGGTGGTGAAGAAGATATTGCCAGGTTGTGAGTACATACAGTACTGGTATGACAAGGCAGACCGTTTGCTCTATATGCAGGACGCCACACTGCGGAGCAAGGGTAGGTACCGGTTCTTGCTCTACGATGTATTGGGTAGGCTCTGCGTGCAGGGACAGTGTTCTGACTGCAAGCGCAGCAGTAATGACGGACTGATACCGAAGGTGACGTATGACCCCAACAAGACCGGAATATGCAATACGGGCTATGTGCTGCCGGCGGAGTACGAGGGAAAACTGCTCACCAACCCCACGTTGGAAGTGGCGAACTACTATGACAACTATGACTTTGTAGCAGCCAGCGGTTCAAGATATTTCAGAGGATTGTCACCAGATTTGCATCTCACTTCAAAGGGGTATATGATGGGTTATCATACGGGTACAGTGACGGCGGTGACCAACAGCGGCTATATTGCCACGGTGCAGTGGAACGATATCAAGGGCAATCCTCTCGGATACAAGACACTATATCCCAACGGGGTGATAGAAACGAGAAACACAGAGTTTACCTTCACTGACAAAGTCAGCGAGGCAGAACAGCGATTGAGCAACCTTTGCGGTGACGACATCGTGATGAAGGAGGCAAATACCTACAGCAGCGTCACAGACCAGCTGACAGACACTGAGATAAGACTGCTCCATGGTGCTAATGATGCTCTGACGAATGTAGGCTACACCTACGACCAACTCGGCAGACTGACCGGCAGGACAAGACAACTGAACAGCGACGCTGGCAACAGCACTGTGAACTACGCCTACGACATGCGAGGGTGGACGCGAGAGATAAGCACCACTGACGGATTCATGGAGCAACTGCTATATCAGGACGGCACGACACCATGCTACAACGGCAACATAAGTTCCATGACGTGGAAGAACAGCAACGTAAAGGAATGGATTCCATCATTTGACTACATCAGAGGTGACGTGAATGGTGATGGCAGCATATCCATGTCTGATGCAAACATGGTTATAAGCTACTACCTTGCAGATGACAAACCAAGTGACTTCAATTTCGAAGCTGCCGACATGAATGGTGATGGCGATATAACTATGTCAGATGCCAATCAGATAGTTAACATATATCTGAGCGGTAAAGGCATAGCGGAGTATAAAGTCTATACAGATAAGCTGAGTATAAGGGATAACCAGAACGTCCAGCGCAGCTACGCTTTCCGCTATGATGCAGTCAACCGCCTGACCTATGCGGACTACAGCGAGGAAAGGACAGACGGTACAAGCGTATCAGTTGCACGCGACTATAGCAAGAACTGCACGTATGACCTGAACAGTAACATTACGAAGATGTACCGCAAGGGACTGATGCAGAACGGCACGTATGGCTATGTTGACAATATCACGCTTTCCTATACTGGCAACCAATTGACTGGCATAAAGGAAAATGCCAATGCCGTCACCGCCGAGGGTAGTACGGACTATAAGGGTGAGAAGGCAAAGCAAACATCATGCACCTACAACGGCGTTGGTTCGCTCACCAGCGACGAAGGTCGAGGCATAGCTCTGATAGAATACGACGATATGAATAACCCTAAACGAATACAGTTTACTAACGGTTGCGTGACGAAGTACGTTTACTCCGCCATGGGCGAGAAACTGCGCACGATATACCAGACGGCAGTGCCGAACATCACCGTGGCTGTAGGCACTAAGCATGAGCTGACGGCATCGGAACTGCTGTATGCAGACTCAACGGATTACTATCACGGTGGCAAACTGACGGTCAAAAACGGAAGGCTTGACAAATATTACTTTGACGGCGGCTACGCACAAGCGAAGGCTATATCTGAGAGTAATAATGATGAATTTGCCTTCTATTACTACAATCAAGACTATCTGGGAAATATAAGAGAGGTAATAAACGAGCAAGGCGATGTAGTTCAGATAACGAACTACTATCCTTTCGGTACTCCTTACAGTGCAGAGGACTGTGCTACGCTTAACCCAGACCAACAGACCCACAAATACAACGGTAAGGAGTTTGATACCATGCACGGCCTGAACACCTACGACTACGGTGCAAGGCAATATAACTCCCTTGTCGGCAGGTGGGACAGGATGGATCCGCTTGCAGAGAGAGACTATGCCACGAGTCCTTACGTATATTGCCACGACAATCCTATAAACAGATTTGATGCAGATGGTAAGATAGACTATTTCAGCAATACAGGAGTATATTTATATTCTAAAGGCTCAGAGCCGTCAATGTACGTACAGCGTGGCAACAGTTTTGTCAATCTCAACACCCTTGACCTAAGAAACAATGCAAATATGCAGACTGCTGCAAATATTGTAGGACATTATGCCAGAGAAGTCGGTATTAGTTATAATCAGAATGGAGGTACTGGGACAGTTGGGATAAGTACGTTGCATAAAACTGATATTGCAAAAGATGATGTGCTTGCTGCTACTGTAGATGGCAATATATATCTGAAAATGACGAATGGAAAGTTGAATGATTATATGTACAACATATATCAGATGAAAGGCACTTTGAGACATGAAGGTCAACACCAGGAAGATATGCAAAAGAGTATTGGGACCACAAATACAAGACATGCTGAAATTATACTCAATGAAATGAAACATTCTGATTTTTCTAAAAGTACTACAGAATATCAAAAGGCTCAAGTAAAACAATTCAAAAGTTATATCATAGAAGCAATAAAGAAAAAGGAAGATAATGAACAGAGGCAAAAGCTTGTACGAGAAGCTATGGAGAGAAGTAAAGAATTGGGAATAGATTATTAAATAAGATTAGATATGGCTATTAGAAGATTGTTAATCATATGCTTTTCTTTTTTATGCATGTATTCATGTCATCGTGATAATAAAGAAATATTACATGGTGGCAACTACAAATATTGGTTTTACATGGAAAAAGAAGGGAATGTCCCTATTTTATATTATTTTGATGATACAGGCAAATGGACTATATTTGTCGCATATAAAACGGGATTTGAAGAATATGACGATTATGACGTCATTTACACAAAAAAATGGAAAATAAAGAATGATAGCATTCTAACATTAGGGGTATTTGATTGGGATATATTGGAGATAAATGATGATAGTATAGTTATCCGTAATGATTATCAACAAAGAACTATCTATGCAGCCCCAGACTCAATGATTCCAGAAGAATTCAGGAAAAAGATGTGATGACGATATTTCTACTCAGTGCTATGCCCGGTCAATACGACTGCAGCATAGCGCTGATAGAATACGACGAAATGAATAACCCTAAACGAATACAGTTTACAAACGGACGCTCAGCCGTAGGACGCTTGCCTAAGCAAGAACTACGTGCAGCTGCCGGAGAACTCGCAGAGTTTCAACCGCTACTCCTACTGCATCAACAATCCGCTGAAATACACAGACCCGAGCGGAGAGAGTTTCCTTGCGGCATTGGCAATAAACGTGGGTGTAAGCATGTTACTTAACCTTTCTGCCCAGATGAGGACTGCAAAGTTTGTTCCTGGAGAGACATGCATTATCCTTGATGAAATCCAAGACTGCCCTGAAGCGCGTACAAGTCTGAAGTTCTTTAAGGAAGACGGTCGTTATGACATCATCGCTACAGGGTCGCTGCTTGGAGTGCAAGGCTATGGTCAAGACGAGAAGAAACACCCGTACCAAGTGGCATACATGTTGCGAGAGCAGAACCAAACTCGTTTGATCTATGCCGAATGCAGCAGTGTGAAGATGAAAACAATGATTCCACTACAAAAAATAGCATGACATATAAACAAGAAGAACTAAAACGACTACACCTATGCCTGTATGATATTCTTAGAGAGATACGACGGGTGTGCGATTTGTTGAACATACAGTTTGTTATGTTGGGCGGATCTGCCATAGGTGTGTATTATTGGGATGGAATTATACCGTTCGATGATGATATAGATATCGGAATGAAGCGTAAAGACTTTGAACGGTTTCTGAATGAAGCACCTCAATTATTGGCCGATGATTATTTCCTTCAATGGTGTGGTTCAGAAAAGCATTACAATCTTTTTTTTGCTAAGGTAAGAAAAAACGACACGTTGTTTGTTGAAGAGAATTTTCAGTATCTCGATATCCATCAAGGAGTGTATGTCGATATCCTGCCATTAGACAATATCCCCGATAGTCCTCGTGCTCGCATTATTCAGCGCAAATTGGCCAATATTGTCAACGACTGTTTTGTTGCAAAGGAGATTTGGAGATATCCGTGGTTGGGAAAATGTCAAGTAGCGGAGCCATTAAAGACATCCTTGCTGAATTGCTTATTTGTCAGAATCATATCTATTCTTTTTTCAAAGAAAGTAATCTATTATATACTACACTATTTACAGACTTTTTATAACGATAGGCCGACTCGTTATTGTAATACTATACCATATTACGGTGACTATATAGCAACGGAAGATTTTGACAATTTGCAAGAGACCATTTTTGGTAATGTAAGAGTTTGGGTACCGTGTCATTTAGAAGATTATTTACATAGACACTATCCAGTCCTGAAAAAACATCTTTCAGAGGAGGAACAAAAGAAATACAAGAATCATCGACCAATTAAACTGGTGCTACCTGAAAAATGATTGTCCTGTTACAAATGAGAGCTTTCGGACATGCATGTTCTACGTCAGAATAAAGTGAATATATTTGGCATTTCTCTCAAAAATGTGTATCTTTGCACCCGATAAGATAATGGAATGTAAAAAAGATATGACAGGCAGTTAGCACTGCTGCACTGGATACTATGACCGAAACATTGAAGGAACGTACGGCTCGGGGATTGTTCTGGGGAGCAATGAATAGCGGCACTACGCAGGTGCTGAATCTTGTCATTGGCGTAGTACTCGCCCGATTGCTGTCGCCCGATGAGTATGGCATTGTCGGAGTGCTTGCTATATTCACTGCTATAGCAGGTGATTTGCAGAGTGCCGGCTTCACGCAGGCATTGGTAAACATACATCGCCCTACGGCAAGAGATTATAATAGCGTGTTTTCTTTTAACACGATGATGTCAGTAGTTATGTATGCGGTGCTGTTCTTATGCGCCCCGCTGATAGCAGACTATTTTCATCAGGAGTGCCTTGTAAGCGTGTCAAGGGTGACATTCCTATCTTTCTTCATATCTTCGCTTGGCATAGCACATGGCGGATACATGATTAAAAATATGATGAACCGCGAGATTGCCATCACAGGTGCCGTGGCGCTTATCGTTTCGGGTGGTGTGGGGATATTGACTGCAGCACTTGGCTTCTCCTACTGGGCATTGGTATGGCAACAGATTGCATATATCACTGCCACTAACATTGGACGCTACTATTACGTGCGTGAGTGGAGGCCTCGCCTCACGCTTGATTTTGGTCCGGTGCGTCAAATGGCACCCTTTGCACTGAAGATACTTGTGACGAAGATTGTAAACACATTGTCAAACAATATATTGACTGTCGTATTTGGCCGTATATTCTCTATGCATGCCGTAGGCAACTATTCACAGGCATACAAGTGGAACTCAATGGCTCATTCTCTTGTCAGTAACACTGTTGGACAAGTAGCACAGACGGTAATGGTAGAAAGCGAAGTGGAAACAGAAGCATTGCATGCCGAGGAGCGTTCCCTACGTATATATCGCAAGATGACACGCTTTGCTTGTTTCCTTGCCATGCCGATGATGTTTGGACTTGCGCTTGTTGCTGAGGAGTTTATACTCGTGACAATAGGGGAGAAGTGGATAGATAGCGTACCTTTACTGCGCATATTGTGTATATCAGGGGCGTTCATGCCCTTATATACGATGTATCAGAATCTGGCAATAAGTCAGGGGCGGAGTGATATATATATGTGGCTCAATATACTGCAGATAGTGCTTCAGACGGGCATAATATTGTTTTTCGTGCGCTATGGTATGCCAGTTATGGTTACGGCATACTCAGTATTCATGATGTTGTGGCTACTGCCTTGGCAATACTTTGCTGGCCATCTGATACAATATCGCTGGATTGATGCCATAAAGGATGTGGCACCCTTTGCGCTGATAGCTTCCGTTTGTATGACGGCTACTTATTTTGCCACTTCATTGTTTGAAAACAAGTATCTTCTTATGTCCTCTCGCATAGTCATGGCTGCATTATTGTATTTCGTCTTGATGCGCCTTGCTGATGCCGAGATAATGAAGGAGTGCCAACAATTTGTTAAGAAGAAGATAATGAAGAAGTGTTAGTGATAGGATATTGAAAATTATCTCAGCCAACTGCGTTTTGATGGGAAATCAGGAGGGGTAATGCCTTTGTCAAAGTCAAGATATAGATGTTTGTGCTCTGATACCTGCCGTTCTGGTGGCGGTGGCGTCATGTAATCACCATAGAGACATGTAAGATAGGCATCATATTCACGTGGCACCCAGACTTTTGTATCACCGAAAGGCAAATCAATGACATCTTCAAACCATTCGCGTTTGAAGATTTTTCCTGGCCACTGAGTTACGGAGACAGCCTTCTCTCCATCAAAACTGCTGTACCACTTTTGATAGTCAAGGAAACGTTTTAGCATTACTTTACGTAATGGGCGTGTCAGCAAAACCTGCAGTTTGTACATGAACTTGTCTGTGTTTCCTTTCAATAGGTCTGTCAGTAGTCCGGTAGTCTTCGCATTGCTTACCGTTTTTTGGTAGTTATAGAATTTTTTCAGACTGGTACGCTGGATGGAAGTCAGTTCTTCGTCGCTGCAATTGAAGTTGTCAAGAGGAAAGACATCTACATATACTCCCATCAGAAAAGGAAATTCTTCTTCTTCCCATAGCGTGGTGTTCATGTTTGAGACCTTAGCGAATGGCAGATGATAATATTTGTCGCGTAGCGATAATATATCAAAACCATCCTTGCGTGCGTCCTCTTTTAGGTCGAGTAGTCGTTCGTAGTCTTTACGTGGCATGTAGATGTCGATGTCGTCGTCCCAGGGAATGAAATCCTTGTGGCGTACGGCACCGAGCACTGTGCCGCCGCAAGCTACGTAACGCAGACTGTGCTTGTCAAGGAACTTGACTGTGTATTTGAATACTTTGAGTATTTCTTCTTTGAATCGCTTGTCGAATAATGCTTGTTCTTCCATACGGATAGTCTTTTTATCTTCTCAGAAATATTTTAAGATTGTGATAGTGCAAGAAAGTACCTTTTACTACTACGTTCTTGCCAAATGCGCGTACGAAGTCACTCAATGAGTGGGTAGCATATAAATCTGAGAATTACAGCATATCAAGGAACTTCTCAGCGCACCACAGCTGCCACTTCTGGTTGCCAGTAAGTTTGTCCATCGGTATGTCCTTGCGGAATTCTGGACGCTTCGGACCATCCCAGTCCTTGAAGACAGCATCTACTGGACGTGGCATTGGTATTTTGAAGGGAATTTCGAGTTCTGGATATATTAAAGCATATAATCCTCTGATAAGGTATTTGGGTTCACCGTTGCGCACGCGGTTCATATCTAATGGGTCAGCCATTATAAGTCTTGCGTATGGGTCATAATAGGGTAACCACGCTGCTCCGAATGCGTTAAGATAGGAACTACTGCTTTCAATGGCGAATATGTCATCCATAAAGGTTAATACGTCAATGCCATTCTCACCTTTTCGATATTTCTCGAACACCTCTGTCTGGTCAATAGGGTTGTTGAGTACGAGCGATGGGTCAAGGAATGTGTAGCGCTTTACAAATTCGTCAAATGTCCATTCTGGACTAATCAGTTTGTCCATTCCTCCGAATATAAGATCGGAACTTTCGCCGACTATCATTAGTTGAACACCGTCTTTCTTGGCGAGTGTGGCAACTTTGTAAATCTGTGGTTCTATAGAATGTACAGGAGCATACTTGCTTCGCATCACGATGGGAGTATATTTCTCATAATCTTCCATCGTGATGTCTATCAGGTGATGTTGCAATCCGAATTTCTTGCAATAAGTCTTTGCACGCTGTACGTCGGCATCACATTCGCCCGAAACAGAGTTGAAAGTATAGGCGTGGCTGCCAGGACGTAAGTAGGCAGCGAGGTTTGCACTGTCCATTCCGCCTGATAACATTATGCCTATGTTGTCATATTTTGCGTATAGTTCGTCAAACTGCTTTTTAATTTCTCGATCGATGTCTTCTGATGTCTTAACAGGTATGCGATACGAGGTATCAACAGGATGGATGTTGTTGTGTTGAAATCCTTCAGCAAAATCTACTCCGTCTTTCCATATATATCGGAATGCGATATATGAACTGAGGCAAAAGTCTTTGTTTGTCATAGTGTTTTGTGTCTATTATGTTGTTGTTTTATTTTAAGTCTTCAAGGTTGTGATGGCGCATAGCGTTTAAGGCTTCGTTGATTTTTGTTGATGATATGCCTTTTGTGTAAGGGAAGTACACTATCTTTATGCCTTCCTTAGCAAACTCATCTTCATATTTCTTCCATTTCTCTGTGCCATACCAGTCATCGCCTACGAATAGTATCTGTGCCCCAAGCTTCTTGCAGGCAGTCAGTTTGTCCATGTCATACTGAGGCACAGCTGCATCTACATATTTGCAACTGCGAACCAGTTCTATCCTGTCCTCAAATGGAATCATCGACTGCTTGCCTTTATAGGCAACGAGTTCATCGACTGTTACTCCGACAATTAGTTTGTCACACATGCCTTTGGCATTCTTGAGTAGATTGAGATGACCTATGTGAAATAAATCGTAAACTCCGGTAGTGTATCCTATAACCATATTATTTAGATATCATTGTCATACAAAATACGTAATACATATTATATTATGCAAAATTACAAAATAATTGCAAAGTTCACATCGTTGCAGACCATAATATAGTGAACTTTGTGTTTTTTTAACTGAAATTGTTCAGAAATGGTGCTTATGTGATACTTTGATGATATCAATGATATGGTGTTCTTTTTCTTTCCGGATACGTAAAACTAACAACTAAAAAAAATACTTTACGAGAAAAAATATTTAAAAAAAATATCAAAAAAACTTGCAAAAACGAGAAAAAAGTAGTAACTTTGCAGTGCAAAAAGGTAAGATTGCGCTGGCACTAAGCTATCAACTTGCTGAATTTGAACACCTTAGACCTCGCGAAAGGAGGGGCTTTTGGTGGTCTTATTTTTGCGTATATATGTAAGAAAAGAATAAAACATACATTATTTATATAAATTTAAAACAGAAATGCCAGGATTAATTGGAAGAAAAATCGGAATGACATCCGTTTTCAGTGCCGACGGTAAGAATACACCGTGCACTGTTATCGAAGCTGGTCCTTGTGTCGTTACTCAGGTGAAAACCGTCGAGAAGGATGGTTATGAGGCTCTGCAGCTTGGCTATGGCGAGGCTAAAGAGAAGCGTACTTCGGCTCCTATGAAGGGAGTGTTTGCGAAGGCAGGCACAACACCAAAACAGCACTTGGCCGAGTTCAAGTTTGATGAGGAGCACAACCTCGGTGATACTATCACTATCGATGGTCTGTTCGCTGAGAACGACTTCGTTGATGTGGTAGGTACATCAAAGGGTAAAGGCTTCCAGGGCGTTGTGAAGCGTCATGGTTTTGGTGGTGTAGGTCAGGCTACACACGGTCAGGATGACCGTCTGCGTAAACCAGGTTCTATAGGTGCCTGCTCATACCCTGCGAAGGTGTTCAAAGGAATGCGCATGGGCGGACACATGGGTAACGAGCGTGTTACTACCCAGAACCTCCGTGTGTTAAAGGTTATCCCAGAGCAGAATCTTATCATCGTGAAGGGTTCTGTTGCAGGATACAATGGTTCAACCGTTTTAATTAAGAAGTAAAGGAAATGGAAGTAAGTGTATTGAATATACAGGGTCAGGAGACCGGACGTAAGGTCACACTGAATGATGCTATCTATGCCATCGAGCCAAACGACCACGTTCTTTACCTCGATGTTAAGCAGTATCTCGGTAATCAGCGTCAGGGCACAGCTAAGGCAAAGGAACGCTCTGAGATGTCTGGTTCAACTCGTAAGCTTGGTCGTCAGAAGGGCGGCGGCGGCGCTCGTCGTGGTGATATCAACTCACCAGTGCTCGTGGGCGGTGCTCGCGTGTTTGGTCCTAAGCCACGTGACTATCGTACTAAGCTGAATCTTAAGACTAAGCAACTTGCTCGCAAGAGTGCTCTCTCATATAAGGCTCAGGAGAATGCAATCGTTGTTGTTGAAGATTTCAGCTTCGAGACTCCTAAGACAAAGCAGTTCCTTGAGGTTGTTAAGAACCTGAAGGCTGAGGGAAAGAAAGTACTTGTGCTTATGCCAGAGGATAACAAGAATGTGTATCTCTCTGCACGTAACTTGCAGAAGGCAGAAGTCATCGGTGCGGCTAAGCTCAATGCCTATAAGACAATGAATGCTGACGTCGTTGTAATGTGCGAGAGCGCAGTAAAGACTGTAGAAGAGATTTTAACCAAGTAAACTTAATAAGGAGATAAAAGAATTATGGCATTTATCATCAAACCTGTGGTCACTGAGAAGATGACCAAGATTACAGAGAAGCGCCCTAACCGCTACGGCTTTATCGTAAAGCCAGAGGCTAACAAGCTCCAGATTAAGAAGGAGGTTGAGGAACGCTACAATGTTACTGTTGAAGACGTCAACACGATGAACTACGCTGGTAAGCGTTCTTCTCGTTACACAAAGGCCGGTCTCATCAAAGGTCAGCGCAATGCCTTCAAGAAGGCAATCGTTACCCTGAAGGACGGCGAGGAAATAGATTTTTACAGCAATATTTAATATAAAAAATGGCAGTACGTAAATTAAAACCAGTTACACCTGGTCAAAGACACAAAGTTATTGGCACGTTCGAGGAAATTACTGCATCCGTGCCAGAGAAGTCTCTCGTTTACGGCAAGAAATCTACTGGTGGTCGTAACAACACCGGTAAGATGACAGTTCGCTACATCGGTGGCGGTCACAAGAAGAAGTATCGTATGATCGACTTCAAGCGAGAGAAAGATGGTGTTCCAGCTGTAGTTAAGTCAATAGAGTATGATCCAAACCGTTCGGCACGTATCGCTCTGTTGTACTATGTAGATGGTGAGAAGCGTTACATCATTGCTCCTAACGGTCTTCAAGTAGGCGCAACATTGATGTCTGGTGCTGAGGCAGCACCTGAGGTGGGTAATGCTCTCCCTCTCGCTAACATCCCAGTAGGTACCGTTATTCACAACATCGAGCTCCGTCCAGGACAGGGCGCTCTCCTTGTTCGTTCGGCTGGTAATTTTGCTCAGTTGACTTCTCGTGAAGGCAGTTACTGTGTTATTAAGCTTCCTTCTGGTGAGACACGTAAGGTGCTCTCTGCCTGCAAGGCAACGGTAGGCGCCGTAGGCAACTCTGATCATGCTCTTGAGCAGTCAGGTAAGGCAGGTCGCTCACGTTGGCTCGGTCGTCGTCCGCATAACCGCGGCGTTGTTATGAACCCAGTAGATCACCCAATGGGTGGTGGTGAAGGACGTCAGTCAGGCGGACACCCACGCTCACGCAAGGGCTTGTACGCTAAGGGTCTTAAGACACGCGCACCGAAGAAGCAGTCTAACAAGTACATCATTGAAAGAGCTAACAAGAAGTAATCCACAAAAAACTAAGTAAATTATGAGTCGTTCACTTAAAAAAGGTCCATATATCAACGTCTCTCTCGAGAAGAAGATTCTCGCTATGAACGAGAGTGGTAAGAAGACAGTCGTTAAGACTTGGGCCAGAGCTTCTGTAATTTCTCCTGATTTCGTGGGTCATACAGTAGCTGTTCATAACGGTAACAAATTCATCCCTGTCTACGTGACGGAAAATATGGTAGGACATAAACTCGGTGAGTTCTCTCCTACACGTCGTTTCGGTGGTCACGCTGGTAACAAGAAATAATAGGCAGGCACATAACCATTAATTATTTAATAGCAAAAATGGGAGCTAGAAAACATAATATGGCCGAGGCTCAAAAGCAGGCCAAGAAGAACCAATACTTCGCCAAGCTCGTTGGTGTGCCTTCTTCTCCACGTAAGATGCGCTACGTAGTAGACATGGTACGCGGCATGGAGGTCAACAGAGCTCTCGGCGTACTCCGCTTCTCTAAGAAACAGGCTGCTGCCGACGTAGAGAAACTCCTCCGCTCTGCTATCGCTAACTGGGAAGTTAAAAATGACCGCAAGGCTGAGGATGGAGAACTCTATATCTCTAAGGTCTTCGTTGACGAAGGCGTGACAATGAAGCGTATGCGTCCAGCACCTCAGGGACGTGGATACCGCATCCGCAAGCGTTCTAATCACGTGACGCTGTTTGTAGATACCAAAACTAATGAAGATTAATAAGTAACAGAATGGGACAGAAAGTAAATCCAATAGCAAACCGACTCGGTATCGTCCGCGGTTGGGATTCAAACTGGTTCGGTGGCAAGAGCTTCGGAGACAACCTCGTAGAGGACCAGAAAATCCGTAAGTACTTGAACGAGCGTCTCGCTAAGGCCAGCGTGTCACGCATCGTTATCGAGCGCACACTGAAGCGCGTCACCATCACCATCTGCACTGCCCGTCCGGGTATCGTCATTGGTAAGGGTGGTCAGGATGTTGAAAAACTGAAGGAAGAGCTGAAGAAGCTTTACAAGAAGGACATCCAGATCAATATCTACGAGATCAAGAAACCAGACCTCGATGCTAATCTCGTAGCTAACTCTATCGCTCGCCAGGTAGAGGGTAAGATTGCTTATCGCCGCGCCATTAAAATGGCTATTCAGAACACTATGCGCGCTGGTGCCGAGGGCATTAAGGTGCTCATCTCTGGTCGTCTTAACGGCGCTGAGATTGCACGCTCAGAAATGCTCAAGGAAGGACGCACACCACTGCACACTTTCCGTGCTGACATCGACTACTGCAAGACTGAGGCTCTGACCAAGGTCGGCATCCTCGGTATTAAGGTATGGATTTGCCGTGGTGAGGTGTACGGCAAGCGTGACCTCGCTCCTAACTTCTCACAGGAGAAGCAGACAGCAGGACGCAATGCCGGTGGTCGCAGCAATGGTCGCAGAGATCGCAAGAGAAACAAGTAAACTTAAAAAGTAAACACTAAGAAGCTACTATGTTACAGCCAAAAAGAGTAAAATATAGAAGACCGCAAGATGGTCGTGGCAATAAAGGCAACGCCCACCGCGGTACACAGCTCGCTTTCGGTTCTTTCGGCATCAAGACTCTGGAGCCTAAATGGATCGATAGCCGCCAGATAGAGGCTGCCCGTGTGGCAATCAACCGCTACATGAACCGTGAGGGTCAGGTGTGGATTCGCATCTTCCCCGACAAACCTATCACTCGCAAGCCTGCTGACGTGCGTATGGGTAAAGGTAAGGGTGATCCCGCAGGATGGGTGGCACCAGTTACACCAGGACGTATCCTCTTCGAGGTAGAAGGTGTTCCGTTTGCTGTTGCTAAAGAGGCTCTTCGCCTCGGTGCACAGAAACTGCCAGTAAAGACAAAGTTTGTTGTACGTCGTGATTACGACTTAAAAGCTTAAACTATGAAGATTGCAGAAATAAAAGAACTCGAAACCAATGACTTGGTAGAGAAGTTGGAGAATGCACAGGCAGCTCTCGATACTCTGAAGCTGAATCACCAGATTTCTCCGCTCGAGAATCCATCACAGATTAAGGCTGCTCGTCGTGACATCGCACGTATGAAGACAGAACTCCGTTCACGTGAACTTAACAAATAACAAATGGTCCAGATGGAAACACGTAATTTAAGAAAGACAAGACAGGGTGTAGTTACCAGCAACAAAATGGATAAAACCATTGTTATTGCCTCTAAGTTCAAGGAGAAGCACCCAATCTACGGAAAGTTCGTGCAGAAGACTAAAAAGTACCATGCACACGATGAGAAGAATGAGGCAAACATCGGTGACACAGTCCTCATCATGGAGACACGTCCACTCTCTAAGACTAAGAGATGGAGATTAGTTTCAATAATCGAAAAAGCTAAGTAAAGAAAATGATACAGGCAGAATCAAGACTTACAGTATGTGACAATAGCGGCGCACGCGAGGCTCTCTGCATACGTGTGCTCGGCGGTACACGCCGTCGCTACGCCAGTGTAGGCGATGTCATCGTGGTGGCTGTAAAGAATGTCATCCCGTCAAGTGACCTGAAGAAAGGTGCAGTGTCAAAGGCACTCATCGTACGTACAAAGAAGGAGATACGCCGTGCTGACGGTTCGTACATCCGCTTCGACGACAATGCTTGTGTCCTCCTCAATAACGCTGGTGAGCTCCGCGGTAGCCGTATCTTCGGCCCTGTTGCTCGTGAGCTCCGTGCCGTTAATATGAAGGTTGTGTCACTCGCACCTGAGGTACTTTAGTTTTAACACACTAAATAAAAAAAGTAGTTAACAATGATTAAGTTGCATATAAGAAAAGGCGATAACGTCATAGTACTCGCCGGTCGTGATAAAGGCAAGACTGGTAAGGTGCAGAAGGTTCTCGTTGAAGAGCAGCGCGCAATCGTAGAGGGCATAAATATGGTCTCTAAGAGCCAGAAGCCTTCAGCTCAGAATCCTCAGGGTGGTATCGTAAAGCAAGAGGCTCCTATACACATCTCAAACTTGAGCCTCATTGATCCAAAGAGCGGAAAGGCTACCCGAGTAAGCATTAAGCACGAGGGTAAAAATGTTATCCGTATCGCTAAAAAGTCAGGGGAGGAAATCAAGTAATGGATACAGCACAGTTAAAGAAAGTTTATAAGGAGACTATCGCTCCTGATCTGCAGAAGCAGTTCAACTACTCTTCAGCAATGCAGATTCCTGAACTGAAGAAGATTGTCGTGAATATGGGTCTCGGCGATGCTACTCAGGATAAGAAGATTATCGATGTCGCTATCAATGAAGTAACAGCTATCACTGGTCAGAAGGCTGTGGCTACTTACTCTAAGAAGGATATCGCAAACTTCAAACTGCGTAAGAAGATGCCTATCGGCGTAATGGTTACTCTGCGTCGTGAACGTATGTATGAGTTCCTCGAGCGTCTGGTGCGTGTTGCTTTGCCTCGTATCCGTGACTTCAAGGGTATCCAGTCTCGCCTCGATGGTCGTGGCAATTATACTCTTGGTATTCAGGAGCAGATTATCTTCCCTGAGATAAACATCGATTCTATCGACCGTATACAGGGTATGAACATCACCTTCGTTACAACGGCTAAGACCGACGAGGAGGGCTTCGCACTGCTCAAGGCTTTTGGTCTTCCATTCAAGAACGCTTAATAGATAAGTATAAGACTATGGCAAAAGAATCAATGAAGGCTCGCGAGGTGAAGCGTGCCAAGCTCGTGGCTCGCTACGCTGAAAAGCGTGCTGCACTGAAGAAGGTTATCGCCACGTCTGACGACGCTGCTGAGCGCTACGAGGCTGCTCGTGCACTCCAGGCTATCCCTAAGAATGCTAATCCTATTCGCCTACACAATCGTTGTAAGGTGACTGGACGTCCGAAGGGTTATATCCGTCAGTTCGGCATCTCTCGTATTCAGTTCCGCGAGATGGCTTCTGCAGGACTCATCCCAGGAGTTAAGAAGGCAAGCTGGTAAGAAGCAACGCCTCAAATTAAGGCCTTAAGGAGCGCGGGTATGTCATTATATGATGGTGCCGCGTAATCCTTCTCGCCTGATGAAGAAAACAAATTTTCTATTTAATTAATATTGTCGGGCACTTCTGACAATGTGTCCCGATTAATTAACTAATTTTTTTTATGACAGATCCAATAGCAGATTATCTGACAAGACTCAGGAACGCAATCATGGCTCATCACCGTGTTGTGGAAGTTCCTGCGTCAAACCTGAAGAAGGAAATCACAAAGATTCTCTTCGAGAAAGGTTACATCTTGAACTACAAGTTCATCGAGGAGGGTCCGCAGGGTAGCATCAAGGTTGCTCTGAAGTATGATCCCGTGACCAAAAAGAACGCAATTAAGTCGTTGAAGCGTGTCTCTACACCAGGTCTTCGTAAGTACACTGGTTATAAGGATATGCCGCGTGTAATTAACGGATTGGGCATAGCTATACTGTCCACTTCCAAAGGTGTAATGACAGACAAAGAGGCCTCTGAGCAGAAAATTGGCGGTGAGGTACTTTGCTATGTATATTAATTGGAGGACTGCAACATGTCAAGAATAGGTAAATTGCCAATTAGTATCCCTTCAGGTGTGAACGTTGATTTCAAAGACAACGTAGTTACAGTTAAGGGTCCAAAGGGTGAACTTTCACAGAAGGTTGACCCATCGATTAAAGTTAAAGTTGAAGATGGTCAGATTACTTTTGAGGTTGACGAAAACAGCCCAGTAAACTACAAGCAGAAGAATGCTTTCCATGGCCTTTATCGTTCACTCGTTAACAATATGGTTGTCGGTGTGAGTGAAGGCTATAAGAAGACTCTCGAGCTCGTTGGTGTGGGTTATCGTGTTTCTAACAAGGGCAACCTCATTGAGTTCGCTCTGGGCTATACTCACCCAATTTTCATTGAACTTCCTAAAGAAGTGAAGGTTGAGACAAAGTCAGAGCGTAACCAGAACCCACTGCTCATCCTTGAGTCATGTGATAAGCAGTTGATAGGACTCATTTGTGCAAAGATTCGCTCTTTCCGTAAGCCAGAGCCTTATAAGGGTAAGGGTATCCTGTTCCAGGGTGAGGTTATACGTAGAAAGTCTGGTAAGTCAGCTTCAGCTAAGTAATTTTAAAATATTACGACTATGACAACAAAGAAACAAGAAAGACGAATCAAAATCAAATACAGAGTTCGTAAGAATGTTAACGGTACAGCTGAGCGTCCACGTCTCTCTGTGTTCCGTTCTAACAAGCAGATTTACGCTCAGGTAATCAATGATGTCAATGGTACTACTCTCGCTGCAGCTTCATCTATAGGTCTTGAGACTATGCCTAAGATAGAACAGGCTCAGAAGGTAGGCGCACTGCTGGCTGAGAAGGCTAAGGCAGCTGGTGTTGACACTGTAGTATTCGACCGTAATGGCTATCTCTACCATGGTCGCGTAAAGGCCTTGGCCGACGCAGCTCGTGAGGGTGGTCTTAACTTCTAAACGATTTTATAGCAATGGATAAGAAAGTAAATACAGAATCAGAGTTGAAAGACAAACTGGTTGCCATCAACCGCGTTACTAAGGTAACAAAAGGTGGTCGCACCTTCACATTCGCTGCTATTGTCGTTGTAGGTGACGGTAATGGTACTATCGGATGGGGGCTTGGTAAGGCTGGCGAGGTTCAGCAGGCTATTGCTAAGGCTACTGACGCAGCTAAGAAAAACCTTGTTAAAGTGCCTGTTCTCAAGGGAACTATTCCTCATGAGATGGAAGTAAGCTTCGGTGGTGCAAAGGTATTCCTCAAGCCAGCTGCTGCTGGTACCGGTATGGTTTGCGGTGGCGCTATGCGTGCCGTTCTTGAGAGTGCTGGTGTTAATGACGTGCTCGCTAAGTCAAAGGGGTCTTCTAACCCTCATAACCTTGTCAAGGCTACAATAAAGGCTCTCGCTCAGATGCGTGATGCTTACACTGTAGCTCATGATCGTGGCGTTAGCATGGACAAAGTATTTAACGGTTAATTATAAGGAGGATTACACATAATGGCAACAATAAAAGTAAAGCAGATTAAGAGCCGCATCGGCGCTTCTGCAGACCAGAAGCGTACCCTTCTTGCTCTGGGGCTCCGCAAAATCTCACAGGTTGTTGAGGTTGAGGATACACCATCAATCCGTGGTATGATACAGAAGGTTCATCACCTTACCACTGTAGTAGAGTAATATATAAACACAAAAAACTGAAACGATTATGAAATTGAATAATTTGAAGCCTGCTAATGGCTCTACCCATTCACGTCGTCGTATCGGTCGCGGTCCTGGTTCAGGATTGGGTGGTACCTCTACTCGTGGTCATAAGGGTGCAAAGGCTCGCTCTGGCTATAAGAAAAAGATTGGTTTCGAAGGTGGACAGATGCCACTGCAGCGTCGTGTACCTAAGTTCGGATTTAAGAACATTAACCATAAAGAGTATTTCGCTGTTAACCTTTCTACTTTGCAGAAACTTGCTGAGCGCAAGAATCTTGAGAAGATTGGAATCTCTGAGCTTGTAGATGCTGGCTTGACTAATGGTAAGGACCTTGTTAAGGTTCTTGCTAATGGTGAACTCAATGTTAAGCTCACAGTCGAGGCTAACGCTTTTTCTAAAGCTGCTGAAGAAGCAATCAAGGCTGCTGGCGGCGAGGCTAAGGTTCTCTAATATGGAACCTTCGCAAGGATAAACACATTTGTCTTACTTACAAGTAAACACTTAAGTAATGAAGAAATTTATAGAGACACTGAAGAACTGTTGGAAAATTGAGGATTTGCGTATGCGTCTCCTCATCACAATCCTCTTTGTCGCTATCTACCGTTTAGGCTCTTTCGTGGTTTTGCCGGGTATTAACCCTGCAAACCTCGAAAAGCTTCAACAGCAGACTGCAGGAGGATTGATGTCACTTCTCGATATGTTCTCTGGTGGTGCATTCTCCAACGCTTCTATTTTCGCGTTGGGTATCATGCCCTACATCTCGGCATCTATCGTAATGCAACTTGTCGCAATTGCTGTACCTTCTTTCCAAAAGATGCAGCGTGAAGGCGAGAGCGGACGTAAGAAGATTATGCAGTATACACGTTATCTGACTGTTGCTATCCTGCTCTTCCAAGCTCCTTCTTACCTCATGAATCTCAAGATGCAGTCGCCTGGTGCCTTGGCTTCAGGGCTGAGCTGGTCAGAATTTATGATTCCTGCAACAATAATCCTTGCGGCCGGATCAATGTTCATCCTTTGGTTGGGCGAGCGCATTACAGACAAAGGTGTAGGTAATGGTATCTCTCTTATTATTATGATTGGTATCATAGCACGTCTGCCACAAGCTTTCTTCCAGGAGGTGACAAGTCGTTTTACGGCTATCACTGGTGGCGGTCTTGTGATGTTCATCGTTGAGATTCTGATATTATATGCTGTAGTCTGTGCTGCTATTATGCTTACTCAGGCTACACGAAAGGTTCCTGTACAGTACGCAAAGAAACTTGTCGGTAATCAGCAGGTAGGTGGTGCTCGTCAGTATATTCCACTGAAGCTTTTCGCTGCTAATGTGATGCCTATCATCTTTGCTCAGGCTTTGATGTTCATTCCTTTGGCTATCGTACAGTATAGCAGTGACAACCTCAGCTGGTTCACTCGCTCGTTGCTTGACAACCGCAGTTTACTTTATAATGTAGTCTATGTTTTGCTCATCGTGGCATTTACATATTTCTATACTGCAATTACGCTCAATCCAACGCAAATGGCTGAGGATATGAAACGTAACAATGGTTTTATACCTGGTGTTAAACCTGGTAAGGACACAGCCGACCATATCGAGGAGATAATGTCTCGCTTGACATTGCCAGGCTCATTGTTCATCGCTTTCATAGCAGTTATGCCTGCTCTTGCTGGATTGTTCAACGTACAGCAAGGTTTTGCTCAGTTCTTTGGTGGAACATCATTGCTCATCCTTGTAGGTGTCGTTATTGACACACTGCAACAGATTGAGTCACATATGATGATGCGTCACTATGATGGATTGCTTAATTCTGGACGCACTCGTCCACAGAACGGAGTGAGCGCATACTAATATCTGTTTTGAGATAATGAAGCAATAAAAGTCAAAGACTGAAAATGGCTATATATCTGAAAACAGAAGAAGAGATTTCACTGATGCGAGCTGCCAACCTCTTGGTTGGTAGCACGCTTGGTGAACTTGCAAAGCATATAAAACCTGGTGTGTCAACAGCAGCTCTTAATAAGATTGCTGACGAATTTATTCGCGATCACGGAGCAACTCCTACTTTCTTGGGATTCCCCAATCCCTATGGACCTGAGTTCCCTGCTAGTATTTGCACATCTGTTAATGAGTGTGTAGTACATGGGATACCAAGTGAAAGTCAGATATTGAAAGATGGTGATGTAATATCTATAGATTGTGGCACGCTACTAAATGGCTGGAATGGCGATTCAGCATATACTTTCCCTGTAGGAGAGATTAGTGATGAGGTTCGTCAGTTATTAAGAACTACGAAGGAAAGCCTTTATCTCGGAGTTGAAAAGGCTATTCATGGAAATCATCTTGGAGATATAGGTCAAGCAGTGCAAGAACATTGTGAGAAGTTTGGCTATGGAGTTGTGAGAGAGTTGTGTGGACATGGCATTGGTAAAAAGATGCATGAAGATCCACAAGTACCCAACTATGGAAGACGTGGTAATGGTACTAAACTAAAGGCTGGTATGTGTATCGCCATTGAACCGATGATTACATTGGGTGACCGTAAGATATGGCTGATGCATGACAAATGGTCTGTCTGTACGAGAGATAAGATGCCCGCCGCTCATTATGAGCATACAATTGCTATACATAAGGGCAAAGCAGAGATACTCTCGTCATTTGAAGAGATAGAAAAGATTGTTACAATATAAAGTGTAATCATTGATATTACAAGGCTTGAGAAATAAGCTAACACAAATTTTAATAAGGAATTAAGAATAAAAATAATTTATGGCAAAGCAATCTGCTATAGAACAAGACGGAGTTATTAAAGAGGCACTGAGTAATGCTATGTTCCGTGTAGAATTAGAAAATGGAGTAGAGATAATTGCTCATATCTCAGGTAAAATGCGTATGCATTATATTAAGATACTTCCTGGAGATAAGGTGAAGGTGGAGATGAGTCCGTATGATCTTACTAAGGGTCGTATCAGTTTCCGCTATAAATAAAGGATTTGTAAGGATAGTTAGTTGGGAGAGAAAAGAGGGTAGTGACAGCGTTCACTTATTTTTTGAAGTATCTGTGACAGACAATTATTTAATAAGTACTTATACATAATTAAAACAACAAACGATGAAAACAAGAGCATCACTGAAGAAGCGTACTCCTGACTGCGTTATCGTACGTCGTAAGGGTCGTCTTTTCGTAATCAACAAGAAGAACCCTAAGTTCAAACTTCGTCAGGGTTAAATTTTATTAAAAGTTAAAAGTTAACTACCAAATGTTAAAAAATTTGGGAGTGTGGGGATAATTGTGTAACTTTGCATTTCCGAATTGTTCACAACAAGTTAATTAACAAGTTTTTTTATTATTTTCACAAACAATTATGGCAATAAGAATTGTTGGAGTAGATTTGCCCCAGAACAAGCGTGGCGAAATCGCATTGACTTATATCTATGGTATAGGTCGAAGTAGTTCAGCAAAGAT
>FLNY01000122.1_pt1 | contig 73010 bp, 50 predicted proteins | sample 1140381 | NCBI WGS metagenome assembly FLNY01 (sample SAMEA3878172, study PRJEB12797) | bioreactor metagenome | biome: Moose rumen | place: Sweden | collected 2011-10
AACTTAATAAGTTTTATGATAAATTAAATCCTGTGTTTTGTATATTATTGTGTAGCAGAGGTTTGCGTTGTGTTTTGCCACAGAAATCCAATCGTCTTGAGGGGCTTTAGGATTGTTTCGTTGGCTTTTTTACTTGCTTGTTGCCCCAATGGTGGAAAGAGCAGCCTTGTTGTTTGTCTGCTCCAAAGATAGCATTTGTCCGATAAAGTGGCAAATGGGTTGACACTTAATTTTTCTGCAATATATTTTGTGTTTTCCTCGTCATAACTCCCCTGGTTCCTCTTTGTCAGGGGGGCGCTCCAGCCGTTTGGGAGAGATTTGCTCCACCGAGTTTTCCTTTAGAACCCTGGAGCCAAAAGCCTACTTTTGCCATTTTATTTTAGTTTTGTTGTTAAAGTTAAAATAAGAATTATTTTATGTTAATTTCGTGGGAGGTTCTACGGTAGTTCCGCGGATTTACGCCGTATTTCTTCCACGCGTACAAAGGTACGACGGGTGAAAACGACCTTGCAAGAAAATTAACAACTTTTTTTCAAAAATTTTTTTAGGGAGTAAAGTGTTAATTTTGTTCATTGTTAATTGCCGGGCGACCTTACGGGCACGGGGGACAATTGTAATATATATAGGGGGATATATATATATATATTATTTATTAAAGAGGTACGCATATACATACGAGAATGGCAGGGAATTAACGATTAACAAAATGAACGCTTTTGGGATGGCCGAAGGGGGAGCATGCTGTTTCTTCAGGCTTGTACACATTTACAACACACTGAATATCACCTTCGCAACGCACTGAATATCAACGAATTGCAATTGCGGCCCAAATGCATTCCGTCTGGAGCCCAAACGGCAGATGATTGGGTCCCAAACGCGCTGCGAATGAGGCCCTTTTGAAAATCAGGTGCGACACAGGTTTTCCCGGATGTGTCACTCATGCCCGGAAATGAGACATAACTCCCCTGTGTCTTCTTAAGACTCGTAAACTCGTATAAGCGTCCCTTGGGGCCGAGCGAAGAGGGGGCTTTGGCGAGCGAAGGAAGGGAGGGAACGGTGATTAGTAAGCATGTTTGAGAAACATTGGGCTATGTCCGCCGAATGCTTGAAAAATGTTAATTGTCGGCAGGTTTTGATGTTTTCAAAAACTTTGTTTATATTTGCATCGTTATATAAGCAAACAGGATTACATGCAACGACGAAGATTATATATATCGATATTCCTTCTTTTTATTTTTATCTCCCTGCCGGCACAGAAACTGACCTTGGGCAGTTGCATGACGCGCGACGGTGGGGCCTATCAGGGCGAGATGCTCAACGGGAAGCCCCACGGAAAGGGCAAGGCCGTATTTCCTGACGGTGGTGTCTACGAGGGAGAATATGTCAAGGGCCAGCGTCAGGGCTATGGCGTTTTCCTCTATGCCGACGGTCGCCGCTACGAGGGCAGTTGGTTCAAGGACCAGCAACATGGCCAGGGTACGGTCTATTTCCCGAATAACAACAAATATGTAGGCCTGTGGTACCGCGACCGGCAGCAGGGCAACGGCACCATGCACTATTTCAACGGCGACAAGTATGTGGGTGAATGGTTCATGGACAAGCGCCAGGGCAAGGGCAAGTATACCTTTGCGAAGGGCGGAGCGTACTACGATGGCTCGTGGCTGCAGGACAAGAAGAACGGCCACGGTGTGTACAACTGGGGTGACGGTACCATCTACGAGGGCGACTGGAAGGATAATAAGCGCACGGGCAAGGGTGTCCACCACTATGCTGGCGGCGACACCTACAACGGTGACTGGCGTGACGACATGCGTCATGGCCGGGGTGTGTATGTCACTTCCGACGGTGACAAATACGAAGGAGGCTACATAGAGGACAAACGCAACGGCGAGGGCATCCTGCGCTATGCCAACGGCGATACCTATACCGGCCATTTTTCCGACGGAATGCCCAATGGCATGGGTGTGCTCCGCTGGAGCAACGGCGATGTGTACCAGGGCAACTGGAAGGACGGGAAGTGCGATGGCAAGGGAAAACTGACCAAGCGCAACAAGGACGAGTACGACGGCAATTTCGTACAGGGCAAGCTGCACGGCGAGGTGGTTATCCACTATGCCGACGGTTCCAAGTTCCGCGGCGAATACAAGGATAACCAGCGCGACGGGAAGGCCATTGAGGTGGACACGGAAGGGAAACGCTTTGAGGGTGCCTACAAGAACAATGTGCGCGACGGCGCCTTTGTGGAGAAAGACGCTAACGGAAAAATCACCGCACAGGGCACCTATAGCCGTGGCAAGCGAAATGAAAAGAAATAATGAACCCACCCCTGCTCCCTCTTGAAGGGTGGGGTGAAATGTATAATGTAACCATTAACTGTTAACCAATATCTGTATTTATGAAGAAGCAGTCCCGCACCCCCAAGCCCCAATTGGGACTTATTCAGCACGATGGCTACCTGGCCCCGTTTGAACAGGCGATAGAAGGCCGGCACAACCATGCCATCGACAAGGAACTAGAGCTGACCAACGGCGGAAAGACCAGCCTGAAAGACTTTGCCAACGGCCATGAATACTTTGGCTTGCACCAGACAGCCCGAGGCTGGGTCTACCGCGAATGGGCCCCGAATGCCACCGAAATCTATCTGGTTGGTGACTTCAACGACTGGAAACCGTCGGCAGAATATGCCGCCCAGCCCATCGGCAACGGCAACTGGGAACTGAAACTGAGGAAAAAGGCCCTACAGCACGGACAGCACTACAAGGTGCTCATCAAATGGAACGGTGGCTCAGGCGAACGCTTGCCAGCCTATGCACGCAGGGTGGTGCAGGATGATGCTACAAAGATATTCTCCGGTCAGGTGTGGGCTTCGGAAAAGTTCAACTGGACCGACGGCAGTTTCCGCATCAAGAAGAGTCCGCTGCTCATCTACGAGAGCCACATCGGCATGGCACAGGATGCCGAGCGTGTGGGAACTTTCAACGAGTTCAGGGACGAAATCCTGCCTCGTGTGAAGCGTGCCGGCTACAACTGCATACAGTTGATGGCCATTCAGGAGCATCCCTACTACGGTTCGTTCGGCTATCATGTGAGCAATTTCTTTGCTGTTTCGTCGCGCTTCGGCACTCCCGAAGAACTGAAGTCGCTCATCGACACAGCACATAAGATGGGAATAGCCGTCATCATGGACATTGTCCATTCCCATGCCGTGAAGAACGAGAACGAAGGCCTGGGGAACTTTGCCGGCGACCCGAACCAATATTTCTATCCCGGCGACCGCCGGAACCATCCTGCATGGGACTCGCTCTGCTTCGACTACGGCAAGAACGAGGTGCTGCATTTCCTGCTCTCCAACTGCAAGTATTGGCTCGACGAGTTCCATTTCGACGGATTCCGCTTCGACGGTGTCACCTCCATGCTCTACTACAGCCACGGCCTGGGCGAAGCCTTCACCAACTATGGCGACTACTATAACGGACACCAGGACGACAATGCCATATGCTACCTCACCCTCGCCAACAAGCTGATTCACCAGGTGAAGCCCGATGCCGTCACGATAGCCGAGGAGGTGAGTGGCATGCCCGGGCTGGCAGCCTCGTTCGAAGACGGCGGCATGGGCTTCGACTACCGCATGGCAATGAACATTCCGGACTACTGGATAAAGACCATCAAGCACCTCAAGGACGAGGACTGGAAACCGAGCAGCATCTTCTGGGAGATAAAGAACCGCCGCGCCGACGAGAAAACCATCTCCTACTGCGAGAGTCACGATCAGGCGCTGGTAGGCGACAAGACCATCATCTTCCGCCTTATCGATGCCGATATGTACTGGCACTTCCGCATCGGCGACGAAAACGACATGGCACACCGTGGCATCGCCCTGCACAAGATGATTCGTCTGGCAACGCTTGCCACCATCAACGGGGGCTACCTCTGCTTCATGGGCAATGAATTCGGCCACCCGGAGTGGATAGACTTCCCCCGCGAAGGAAACGGATGGAGCCATAAATACGCCCGCAGGCAGTGGCACCTTGCCGACGACCCGACCCTGTGCTACCATTATCTCGGTGATTTTGACCGCGAGATGATAAAGGTGGTAAAGTCGCAGCGTAATTTCATCCGCACGAATGTGACGGAAATATGGCATAACGACGGCGATCAGGTGCTGGCATTCATGCGCGGCAAATTGCTGTTTGTGTTCAATTTCTCGCCCAACCGTTCCTTTACCGACTACGGCCTGCTTGTTCCGGAAGGCTCGTACACAACCGTGCTCGACACCGATGCGCCAGCCTTTGGCGGTAACGGCCTGGTGGACGACGAGATGGTGCACTTCACTCAGGAAGATGCCCTCTACCATCCACAGCATAAGGGCTGGCTGAAACTCTACATCCCGGCACGGTCGGCATTAGTGCTTAAGTTACAGTAGCGGAAAATGACATGCAAAATAAAAGCGAGAGGCAACAGCCTCTCGCTTTGTTTTGGAATCCATCCTTTCGGACTTCATCCAGCTCTCTCGTTTTCTTACATCTTTTTCAAGGATGTATCCTTTCAATCTTTTTACCTAACCTATTGAAGATTTGGTATTGCAAATGTAAATATTTTTCGGCCTTTCAATTTGGAAATTAAAGATAAAAGGCAAAAAATCTTTGTATTTTTGATTTATATCAATTCGTTTGCGTAAAATCAGATAGTAGAGATGCTTTTGTCGAAAGACGCGGATTGTGAAGAAATGAAAAAAAACGGATATTTTTTTGTCGGTTTGCAAAAAAGCATTATTTTTGCAACGCATTTGGCGAAATGCTCAGTTTAATAAGTCTGAAAATGCGGAAATAGCTCAGTTGGTAGAGCACAACCTTGCCAAGGTTGGGGTCGCGGGTCCGAGTCCCGTTTTCCGCTCTCGGTTCTGAACCGTTCAATTTATTGAAATGCCCAGGTGGCGGAATTGGTAGACGCGCACGTTTCAGGTGCGTGTGCCGCGAGGTGTGCAGGTTCGAGTCCTGTTCTGGGCACAATCGGTTCGGAACTTTTTGTTGGAGAGGTGGCGGAATTGGTAGACGCGCTACTTTGAGGGGGTAGTGTCAATCGCGACGTGGGAGTTCGAGTCTCCTCCTCTTCACCATCCTGATGAAAGTTTTCAATTCGTTGCCCGTGCAATGGGAGAAAACGCTTACCAAGCGGAAATAGCTCAGTTGGTAGAGCACAACCTTGCCAAGGTTGGGGTCGCGGGTCCGAGTCCCGTTTTCCGCTCTTTTTTGTTTTATGACTATACAGATTTTCCATGAATTTATACCTTCGCTATTTTGACAATGAAACGCTCGTGTACAATGTGGACGAGGCTTTCGACTTTCTCCGTTCCATTCAGGAAATAACGCTTACACCCGATATGGAAAAGGACATCCGTGACTATGCGAATAGTGACATCTCCTTTCCGAAGCGCTACAAAGTTCGCTCGCGCGTGTACTTTATTATAATTAAGACGACAGCGGGCTCGATGGAGGAATTCAAGCAGAAGCGTGGTGTTAAGAATTCTTCCTCCAATGTGCAAAATGCGGGCATGTCACTGTCGCTCTACGACGAGCGTGCTGGCTGGTACGAGGGCTCGCTCGACTTCAAGCGTGTGGTGATGGTGCCAGGTACGGGGAAGTTTGAATACCGGGATACGCACTTTGTTGCCCGTTGCAAGGCGATGTCTCCTATCGACTGCTACGACCGCATTGTCGAATATCTTAGAGACAGGGTGGATGTGCGCAGCCAATTCCCTTCGGCGAAAGGAAAGAGCTTCAAGTTTCGCTATCTGGGAATGTGGAAGTAAGAATGTTCTTATTTACTATTTACTTATTTTCGAATTTATATTCAGCGATATGAATAAGGTAATGCTCATCGGCAATGTCGGGCAGGAGCCAGAAGTGAAATATTTTGAGGCCGACCAGGCTGTTGCCCAATTGAACCTGGCCACCACGGAGCGTGGCTATACCCTTCCTAATGGCACTCAGATACCCGACCGTACGGAATGGCACACACTTGTTTTCTTCCGTCGTCTGGCCAAGATAGTGGAGCAGTATGTTCACAAAGGCGACAAGCTCTATGTTGAAGGTCGCATCCGCTACCGTTCTTACGACGACCGTGCCGGCGTCCGCCGCACCGCAACTGAAATTTATGTGGACAGTATGGAACTGCTTTCACCGAAGCCCCAGAATGCATCCTCTTCAGCCCCAGTTGACACGGGCCAATCAACTTCGCCGTCTCAAGCAGACAATGAAGCACTTCCTTTTTAACGCAACATTATGCTGTCTTATTTTTCAGTAATATCATTGTTGCCGGCTGTCGTATCGTTCACGGTCCCCACGCCCGGAGTCATCCTGTGTTTGGTTTTTGCCTTGTTGTTACTGCTGTTGTCCGGATTCGTCAGCGGCTCGGAGATATCCTTTTTCAGCTTGTCGCCGGCCGACCTGGCTGCACTCGACGCAGACAAGAGCACTGTTGACCGCGAGATAGAGCAGTTGCGGGCAGACGGAGAACACACGCTTGCCACCATACTAATTGTCAACAATCTGGTGAATGTGACCATCATCATGTTGCTGAACTATGCTTTGGCGAGGATGGTCAGTTTTGGCGAGGATGCCCGTTGGCTACAGTTCCTCTTCACAACTGTTGTGCTTACTTTTCTCTTGTTGCTTTTCGGCGAGATCATGCCGAAGATTTACAGTCGTGAGCGTGCCTTGGCCTTCTGCCGCATTGGTGCACCTTATATTGCGTTTCTTAACAAGGTATTCCACCCACTTTCATCCTTGTTGGTGAAGAGCGGCTCTGTTGCTCAGAAAGTGATGCACGGACATGGCCATGTGCTCAGCGTGGATGCCTTGGAACAGGCTTTGGAACTGACCGACACTGAAGAGATCAAGGATGAGAAGCGCATGTTGGAGGGTATCATCCGCTTCGGTGCAGAAACGGCCAAGGAAGTAATGACCAGCCGGCAAGATATTGTGGACTTGGACATTACCTGCCGCTTTGACGAGGTGCTACAGTCAATTTTGGAAAACAACTATAGCCGTATCCCCGTCTATAAGAACAATACAGACAACATTCGCGGCTTTCTATATGTGAAAGATCTCTTGCCTCATCTGTCAAAGGGTCCCACTTTTAGGTGGCAAAGCCTTATCCGTCCGGCATATTTTGTTCCCGAGACGAAGAAGATTGACGATTTGCTCCGTGAGTTTCAGGCGAATAAGATACACATGGCGATTGTCGTGGATGAATTTGGCGGTACGAGCGGTTTGATAACGCTGGAGGATATCCTGGAGGAAATTGTAGGTGAGATCAACGATGAGTTTGACGATGACGATAAGTTTTTTACAAAAATAAACAACAATACCTATGTCTTTGAGGGTAAGACGCTGCTCGCCGACTTTTGTCGCACGCTGAACATTTCCGATGAAGCGTTTGCCGATATAGAGGGGGATGCCGATACGCTGGCAGGTCTTATTTTGGAGATTAAGGGCGATTTCCCTGAACTTCACGAGCGTTTTGACTATGGCCATTACACCTTTGAAGTGGTTGGTATTACCGCGCGCCGCATCAGCAGTGTGAAAGTGATTGTGCACAATGAGCCTATAACCAATAAGCAGTAAAAAAATGCCTCAAACATATCCGTTTGAGGCACTTTCATGTATTATTCGGTTATATGCGGGATGGGATTTCCTATGGCAGCATTAGGCATTTGTATGTGTAGTAGTGCGCAGATGGTGGGTGCGATGTCTACGATATAGGTAGGTGCTGCTGTTTCTCCATGTTTGATTTTCCATCCGAAGAAGACAAGCGGTATATGCGAGTCGTATGGGTTCCATGTTCCGTGGCTTGTTCCGACATAGTCGGGCTTGTTGCTTCCGGGTACGACATTGGGCCTTGTGATGACGAGCAGGTCTCCACTGCGCCTTTGGTCATATCCGAGTATGACTCTTTCGCGTAGAAACTGTGGAATGGGTTCGTGAAGGATGTTAGCTCTATCGACAACATAGCAGATGCGTTGATCGGCCATGAGGTATTGCTTGATTTCGTTTTTGATTTCGTTGATGGATAGTTTTTGCTCCTTTATGAGTTTGTGGTTGAGGTATAGTGAGTTGGATCCTGCGTCGATTACGAGCGAGTCGGCACCAATGAAAATGTGTGCGAGATGTTTATTGATGTGAGCGACTTGTTCCCATAGCGGCAGTCCAGCGGCGGGTATTTTGTGTTTTTTCAGATAGTTGGGGTTGTGTACTGCTCCGTGGTCTGCGCTGAGGAACAGGAGGTAGTTGCCTTTTCCAACGGCTTTGTCGAGTGTGTTGAGGAAGTGTGCGATGTCCTTATCGAGTTGTAGGTATGCAGCAATGTTTTCGTCTCCTCTTGTTCCAGTGGTATGTCCGATGATATCGGTGGAAGAGATGCTGACGGTTAACATGTCGGTGACATTTCCCTGTCCGAGTTTTTCCTCACGGAGGAGTGCTTCTGCCATTTTGAATGTGAGTGTTATTCCTTCGGTTGTGCCCCGTACATCGGTATCAGTTGTGTTTTCCTTGTTGAATTTTTTGACCCATTCCGGCAATTGTTCCATGTAGTAGGAACTGGTGATGAAATGCCCGGCCTTCTTGTCGTACCAGTAGGCTGCGTTTGCACTGTGTCCGGCGGGAAGTATTGCAGCACGGTCCTTGAGCGCGACGCCGAATACTCGTGACTGGAAGTTGGTTGCGAGTCTGAGTTGGTCTCCGATGGTGGATGCATGCATGTTTCGCGGTGACATATATCCGGCCTTGTTGTTGCTTCCTACCGGCATGACGGATTTATCTTCGCAGCAATAGATGCGTTTCCCGTCTTCGTAGAAGTTGTTCCCTGCGATGCCGTGAAGAGCTGGTCCTGTGCCTGTGTAGATGCTGGCGTGTCCGATGGCGGTGACGGTGGGGATGTAGTTAATCATATTGTTCTCACATGAGAAGCCCTCGTTGAGAAGTCTTCTTATACCGTCTTGGCAATATTGGTTTTCGTAGAAATAGAGGTAGTCCCATCGCATTTGGTCGACAACGAGTCCGACGATAATTTTTGGTCGTTTGGTTGTTTGGTCGTTTGGTTGTTTAGTTGTTTCTGCCTGGCTGTATGTGAATGCAGCAAGGAAGAGAATGATGAATGTGATTTTTTTCATAGGTTGTTACAGATTTACGATTTACTGATTTACTATTTTTTCTGCGCCGCTCGGAGACGGTAGGAGTCGCTTGCCAGAGCAAGAAAACGCGTAGCGAGTCTTGTTTAATGTTTATTGTTTATTGTTTATTGTTCCGTGTCGGTAGGCATATAGTAATTGTTTGAGGTCTTCAATTTGTTGCCTGAGTTCTTGCCCTTTGTCGGTGTCTGCTACTCGCATCCTTCTTTCGGTCATTTCAACGATTTGTGTGGTTGATCGGATGTCGGCCTCCCGTTGAATTGCGTCTTTTGTATTGGTGAAGGGCTCGTGTTGTATGAGTTGGAATCCTCGGCTGTGATAGATGAGCGTGTAGCCAGCGATGCCGGTTGTGGCGTGGTATGCTTGTGAGAACCCTCCGTCGATGACCATGAGTTTTCCGTTTGCCTTGATGGGGTTTTCTCCTCTTGATGCATGTACGGGAACATGTCCGTTGATGATATGTCGCTTTTCTCCTTTTACGCCGAATGCATCGAGGATGTGGTCGCAGACATTCTCGTCGTCTCGCATGAGGAAGTAGTTCCCTTTTTCTTCTCGATGTGTGTCTTTATCTTGGATGAAATATCGTTCGAAAGTTGCCATTTTGGCTTTATCGAAGAGTGGGGAGTCCTTCCCGCACCAGAGATATAGGAAATAGTCTCGTGAGTAGTTGCGGTAGTCGTCAGGTGTGTCTTGCTGGAAAGCTTCTCGGATTACTTGCCCAATGCGATCCATGAGGGCCTTTCCTTTATATTTAACGCCGAACATCTCAACATCTTTCAGCGAGCCGTCGTCGTTGAGTGGGACACTGGCGTGGAAGAGAAGGTTTCCGTTACAGATTTTGTACATACTTCCGTGTGCGAGCAATGCGTTGATGTGTCGGCGAAGTTTCTCACTGGCCCGGAAGGAATGGTGTAGTTTTTTCATAAGTTCCCTCTCCGCTTGTGTCATTTCGCTTGGTTGACTGGTTGCGATTGTAGGGAAGGAGCATGATGTCATTGTATATTCTTTGCCATCTATGGTGCAGATGTTCCGTTGGAGGTCAAGATTGTTGAGGAGGCATCGCTCTTGCATGTTCCATTCAGGATGTTTTTGTATGATGTCGGCTTCTGCTTTGAGTTGCAAGACGGTGACGGCTTTGTGCATCTTTGCGATGAGCTGTTTGTTTTTTTCATCGATATCTCCACCGTTCAGCAGATGTGGCGTGAACTCAGAACATGGGTCATCATGATAGGTTTCAAGTGCGAAGGTTGCGAGTGGGAGAAGGTTGATGCCATATCCTTCTTCGAGTGTGGCCATATTTCCATAGCGCAAAGAGAGTCGGATTACATTGCAGATGCAGGCATCGTTCCCTGCTCTGGCGCCCATCCAGAGTACATCGTGATTTCCCCACTGAATATCCCATGAATGATAGTTGATTAAGTCGTCGATGATAAGGTGTGCCCCGGGGCCCCGGTCGAAGATGTCTCCGAGTACATGAAGGGTATCGATGGTGAGTTGTTGTATGACTTTGGCAAGTGCGCAGATGAAGTCGTCGGCCCTCTGGGTGGTGATAATGGTGTCGACGATGACTCTTACATAGTTTCTTTTGTCGTTTTCCTCGGTGTGCTCCTGTAGAAGTTCTTCAATGATGTATGCAAAGTCCTGTGGGAGTGCCTTTCGTACTTTGCTTCTTGTGTATTTGCTTGCAACTTCGCGGCAGAGGTCAACGAGTCGTCGTATACTTATGCGGTACCAGTTGTCGAGGTCGTTGGTGGTGAGTTTAATTTGTTCGAGTTTCTCTTCTGGATAATAGACAAGGAAGGAAAAGACCTTTCGTTCGCCTTCGCTCATTTCGTTGCTGAAAAGTTCGTCGACTTTTCGCCTAATATTGCCAGATGCATTTCGGAGAATATGTCTGAAAGCCTCGTTTTCTCCGTGAAGGTCTGCTACGAAATGTTCGGTTCCCTTCGGCAGTTGTGAGATAGCTTCCAAGTTGACGATTTCGGTTGCCGCTTGCGCCACTGTGGGGAAGAGTTGTGAGAGGAGTTGTAGATAGCGCTCGTTCATGGTAATGAATGTTATTCTCCGCAAATGTACAAATAAAGAATGAAAGGATGAAAGAATGAAAGTTTAAATATCAGTGTCGTTTGAGTGTTTCGTGTTTTTATTATCTTTGCAGTCGAAGAAATTAGCCAATAACCAATGAGTATGAAAAATGTTGTGTTGGTATGTCTGCTTCTGCTTGTGGCCTCATGCCGCAAGGAGCAATCGGCAGTCGTTCCTCCTTGGGGTTTGTCTACTGTTGCCGATACAACTGCAAGCACCCGCTTCGGCCTTTCCGAGATTCTCCAGCAGGGCGAATTGATAGCTTTGACGCTTTCCGGTCCAGAAAACTATTATGAATACCGTGGACGGGAGCAAGGCACGCAGTATCTTCTTTGCCAGAAGTTTGCCCAGCAGTTGGGAGTTAGTCTTCGTATGGAAGTGTGTCGGGATACGGTTGAACTGATTGACCGGCTGCTTCAGGGTGACGGTGACCTTGTTGCCGTTCGGCTGCCGTCGGAGGGCCGTGATTTGTTGTCAGTGGCCGACGGTTGGCTAGTGAGCAGCGAGAATGCTGATCTTGCCGACCGCATAGTACAGTGGTATTCTCCCGACCTATTGAAACAGGCTGCGCGGGAGGAACAACTGTCCATTACAGCTCCCGTTACTCGTCGGGCTTTGGCTCCGATGCTTGATAAGTCGCGCGGGCTTATTTCTATCTACGACAATCTCTTCCGTCAGTATGCATCCCTGTGTGGTTGGGACTGGCGTTTGATAGCCGCACAGTGCTATCAGGAGTCGGGCTTTGACAAGAATGCGCGTTCATGGGCCGGTGCATGTGGCTTGATGCAGATTATGCCCTCGACGGCCGATCATCTGAACCTGCCGCGAAACCAACTGTTTGAGCCGGCTCCCAATGTGGAGGCCGCCTGCAGGTATCTTCGTGAACTGGAGGGCGTTTTCAGTGATATTGCGAATGCGGAACAGCGGAAGATGTTCGTATTGGCAGCCTATAACGGCGGAGCGCATCATATCCGTGATGCCATGGCCTTAGCGCGGAAATATGGTAAGCCTTCCAATCAATGGAACTCCGTCGCAATGTTTGTCTTGCGACTGCGACAGTCCACCTTCTACAATGACCCCGTGGTTCGTTACGGATATATGCGTGGCGATGAGACCGTTAATTATGTAGCAGGCATCTTCAGTCGCTATTCCGCCTACAGCGGTGCTGCGCCTGTTTCGCTGCCAACGGCCAGTGCATTGCCGGCTGCTCCACTCCCATCGCAAGATACTCATGCGGATGGCGGACAAACATCTTGGCCAAAGGCGAAACTTGGGCCTGGGGTTCCGCAAAAGGCAACTAAACGACATAGGTTTGATGTGGAATGAGGAGCCCTCTTGGTCCCTTAAGGGGAAATTAAAAAGTTTTGGAAGAATGATATCAAAGAAGATACAGAAAGAGATTCGACAGTTGGGGAACAAGAAATTTCGCGATGAGGAGGGATTATTTCTTGCCGAGGGTGGCAAATGTGTGCCGGAACTGCTTACCGCATTTTCGTGTAGAACCGTTGTCGCTACGGCTCATTGGCTGACGGAAAATGCACACTTGCTCCCTTCGGATATTGAGATTTTGGAAGTATCGTGTGATGAATTGCAGCGCATCAGTATTCAGCAGCACCCTCAGGATGTTTTGGCCATATTCCGGCAGCCATCCCTTTTGCCAGCCCCCTTGGTAGGTAAGGGCGACCTAATTATTGCTCTTGATGGCGTTCAGGACCCTGGCAACCTGGGAACCATACTTCGCATTGCCGATTGGTATGGAGTTAAACATCTAGTATGCAGCCCAGACTGTGCAGATGCCTACAGCCCAAAAGTTGTTCAGTCCAGCATGGGTAGTCTAGGGCGGGTGATTGTACACAGACAATCGCTTGTTGCATGGTTGCGTAGACAAGGCGGCAACATACCCATCTATGGGACGACCTTACAGGGCGAAAGCCTCTACGAAACCGCTGTCGCGGCGCACGGAGTCATCGTGATGGGGAACGAAGGCAGGGGACTTTCCAAACCTGTAAGGGATTGCCTCACCAGGGAGCTCTTCATCCCCAGGTTTCCAACAGGCAGCACCACACCCGAAAGCCTAAATGTCGCAGTTGCAACGGCAATCGTATGCGACGCCTTCAGAAGACAATAGATGCCATTAATCAAGACAACCATTAAGACTATAGGCTTGAAAGATCTTGTCGGTTTAGTTGTAGCAGAGTCCGCGGAAGTCGCAGTTTTGGCATCTTTTTTGGAAGGTGGTTGGTGCGAATGCTCCGTGGGGTGCGTAGATTTCTTGTAGGATGCTTCTGAGTTGTTGTAGGAACTCGTGTTCTATTTCGGTGACATTTGTAATTGCTTTTTTGTCGAGGCAGACTGTAGCCAGGGGAAGATCTTGTCGGAATCGCCTTACATAGTATATACTGGGCATTACGGGTAGGGAGTGTGGGTTAAGTTCTTTGTCATGTGCGAGCATGATGGAATAGAGCAATGTCTGTATGACATAGTTGGAATGTTTGTCGATGGATTCTGGCTGGAAGAGTTGTTGTAGCGTGAGGCTGTCCATTTGCGAATCGGGTTTGCCTGTTTTGTAGTCAATGACTCGCAGGAAGGTGGAGGGACAGTCGTACCCATCCCCATCCCCTCCTGAAGGGTGGGGTGTAGGTGGTGTTTCTTTGCTGCGCAAAGCGCGTAGCGAGTCTGGCTGATCTATTCGGTCGATGATTCCGAAGAGGGTTATGGTGTTGGGTGTTTGGGTGTTTGGGTGTTTGGGTGTTTGGGTGTTTAGTGTTAGTTGGAGTGTGGTTTGTATTGGTTGTTCTGTGTATTTGACGGTTGCGGGTGCTATTTGTGTGTCGATGTGTTGCATTCGCTTGAGGTATTTGACTAGTACTCTTCGGCTAATGAGTGTTACGCCCCTTTGCCCTCCCGAAGGTGAGAGTAGGCGATAGTGTCGGAGGGCATGGTCGACGGCTTTCTCTACATTGGCTTGTTTGAGGTAATGTGCATATTGTTGTGGTGTGAGTTCTTCGCAAGCGAAGCGCAGTAGCGAGTCTTTTGCTTGCTGATGTAGATTTTGTGCGGCGTGGTGAAATAGGTCGCCAAAGAGTCTTGGGTCTGTGGGATTGTCGTGGTGGGTGTTGTCGCGTAGTCCGATTACGCGCTGATAGTAGAAGGAGAGTGGACAGCGGAGGTAGGTTGCTATGTCGGATGGTGTGATTTGGGGGTTTTGATAGAGGACTTTCATGTTTGTTGGATTCTTTGGGACGGTTTGTGGCGTGCTCCTGTGCGCTCCCGACGGGTGGAGGGAGATGGCTTGCCGTTGGATGTGAAGTCGGGAATCGGCTAAAAGTTGTAGCATATAGCGTGACATTTCAGCCTTGTTGGTTTCGCTGGTGGCTTGGTTGTAGAGTAGGGTGACTTCGGTAGCTCGCTGTATGAGTCGGTGGAAATAGTAGGAGTAGAGTGAGTCGATGTGCTGTGAAGTGGTCATGGCGAAGGCCTTGCGGAGTGAATGTGGTATGATTGATGGTGTGTTTTGCAGGGGTGGTAAGTTCCCTTCGTTGCAGGAGAGGATGAGTAGATGGTCGAAGTCGAGATTTCTTGTTTCGAGGAGTCCCATAATCTGGAGTCCGACGGCGGGTTCTCCGTGGAAGGGTATTTTTGTGGCGGCGAGGATTTTTCGTATAAGTTTGTGTAAGGTGTGAGGTGTGAGGTGTGAGGTGTGAGGTGTGAAGAGGGTGTGTAGTCGTTGTAGGATGTTGTGGGTTTGGAAGATGGATTCTTTGAGGAGGATGTCTTGAGAATCTTTGGCATTTATGCCGATTTGTTGTATGACGGCAATGAGCCATTGGAGGAGGGAGTTGGGAGGTGTGAGGTGTGAGGTTATAAGGTGGGAGGTGGGAGGTGTGAGGAGGAATAGTTGCTGGAGTGTTTGGTCAAAGGCTATATCCTTTAGTTGTATAAGGGGGTAATGATTGCTAAGGAGATATTGTTTTACTTCTTGGATGTGTGGTGTGATGAGTTGTGCGAGGGGATGGCATGCGAGTTGTCGGACATATCGCCGTTGCAGGTATGATTTGTTCTGTATGAGTTTTGTATGGAGTTGATAGAGCAGGGTGAGTAGTGATGCAATAGGTAGTGTGCTGATCTGTATACCGGCTGTGATGTTGAGTTTGTCGACGGAGTCTGGAATGGCATGGAGCAGTGTTGGGAGTAGCTGTTCGTTGCAAAGTACAATGGCTGTTTTGCGCCCTGCTTGTACCCGTTTCTGATGGTTAAGCCATTGTAATGCATATCTTGCCTGTGCGGTTTCAGTATTGGCGGCAATAAAGGTAATCTGCTTTTTGTTGAGGAGATTGTTGTAATGGTGGCTTTCCAATGGAATTTCGTTTGGGAAGTTTTGCATGTATTTGTTGAGGAATCGTGCTGCCTCGTGTGTTGGCTGTATATAGTATTGGTCTATGTCCCAGTAGAATTTTGCTTTACCTTGATTCTTTACTATTTGTAGCAATTGTTGCTCGGCTTTTGGGAGGAGGTTGAATCCGACAAATGCGTAGCATTCTTTGTCGAGTGTGAGCCCATTCTGAACGACCTCTCGGTAGAGTGCACCCTCGTATAAGTATCCTTCAGTTTTAAGAATGTCGTTGAATTGTTTATAAAGCAGTGGAAGATATTTCCACAGTTGCCGGAATCTTCGCTTAACTTCGGTGTCCCGATCATTTATCATATGGAAGAAATACTTGAGCGCATCTTTCTGGCTTTCAGTTAGATATTCTTCTGAATCGAGTTCGTGCAAGTTCTCAAGATTTGCAAATAATTGCTGTGTGTTAACAAGATTTTTGTCAATGTCGTCGAAATCAGCGAGTAGCACTTGTCCCCATGCAAAAAAATCGTCGAGGGTCTCTTCCGTGTCAGGCATTATCTGCTGATAGGCCTGAAAAAGTTTGCATACAAGATATATATTATCAGGGATTCGATAGCTGGATTGTGCCTGGACAAATTCGCTGATGGTGGTGTATTGCGGTGTCCATAAGGGCTTGTCGGCGATGTCTGCCAAATAGGAATTGAAAAACAATCTGGCCCGTTTGTTGGGGAATACGACGACTACTTGTTCCAAGTGTCCATTGAACTTTTGATATATGTCGTGTGCTACTATTTCTAAGAAGTATTTCATATTTGAGGTTATGAGGTTCTCCCGACTCGCGGGCTCGTAGGAGCGCAGTAGCGAGCGATGAGGTTGTGAGGTTGTGAGGTTGTGAGGTGTGAGGTTGAAGGTGTGAGGTGTGAGGTTATGGCTTGACTTCTTCAACAATGTTCTGATAGACATACCAGAGATACCCCCTTACATGTGGGTATCCCATGTCTTTGAGCAATTGAATATATTCCTGCACTTGTGTAATATAAGCTGGTTTCTGCTTGCCAAATTTATAGTCAATGACAATGATTTTCTCCTTGTTGCGAATGACTCGGTCTGGTCTACGCTCGATGACTTGACCTGTATATGTATCGCGTTGGATGATGGAAATCTCGTTGAGCACTTCCCATTCCTCCTCAAACCATGGGGCCACCTGCGGTGCTGAAAGTCGTTTGTGTATGAACTCAGCGAGTTTCCTGGAATTTCTCTTATTGCTCTCCATGATCCCCTGTGTTTCCATGGCTTGAACAGCAGGAAGAATGTCGTCGGTGGTCTTGATTCTTGAAAAGAGCTCGTGCAGCAAAAGCCCCTGGTCTATATATGAGGGCTTTTCAATGGTGTCCTCCTGTTCTGTGTTGTCGCCGATAGAGGCAATAAATCGTTGGCTGTCATTACTCTGAATGTATGTTCCTCGGAATTTTGTGGTATTCATTTTGAAGGTGATTTGCTCTGGAGCCATTTCAAATGGGTTGACAGAAGAAAGAGTGGCTTCTGTGTTTTCCTTGGCTGCTTTCTCGCGCGTGTATGAGCCTTTAAGGTTTCCATAGCAGAATTCACGGAATGTAATGTTTTCGCCGTTGCCTGCATCGTCAGTATTCTGGATGAACGATGGAGAATAAAGGATGAAATCTTCCGGGGAAGAGAGTACCCGCTCGAGAAGGCTGGATCTATAGTTATCTCCTCGATTCCTGGCATATACAAACAACGACTGCCGTGCGCGTGTGAACAAGACATATAGTAAGTTAAGATTGTCAACGAATACTTGTAGGTGCTCTTCTTTTGCCATTGTCGCAAATGAGGAAGCATTAAGTTGTTTGAAATTGTATTCTACAGGAATAGGCGAGAGCAATTTTGTCAATGGGGTGTGTAACTGTTTTATTTCGTCAGGCATTTCCGCCCATACAAGGTCTCCCTGTTCAATCTCCCAATCGCAGTAGGGTGCAAAGACATGTTCGAATTCGAGTCCTTTGCTTTTATGAATGGTTAGCAGGGTAATGCCGTTGGAAATGTCTGTCTGGATGGATTTCTTGCTTAGATTGTCAGTCCAATGATTTAGGAAGGCATCAATGTCGCTTGTCTGTTCCTTTATAAATTCTTGAACCTTATCAATAAAGGTTGCCACATAGGCGGACTGACCTTCCAAATCATCCAAGCTGAAGATAGCAATTATCTCCTCAACCAATTCGCTGAGTGGCAAATGCAGCAGTTTGTTGTCATCGGCAAGGAATTGAGGCGGAAGCAAGAGGTCAATGCCTTTTATGAGGAATTCGTCCATGACGGCCTCATTGCCTAGAATGGTTTCTTGGTAGTTTTTGGCCAGTCGTGCCTTGGCAACGAGATTGTCTGCATCCTTCAACACGGTAATGGCATCGACAATCATGTTGACCGCCACGGATGCAGAGAGGAGCAACGCATCGGCAGTCTGCAAGGGAATTTCGGGGTGTTTCGCGGACAGATAGTCGGCAATGTCTGAAATGTCGCTGTTTTTCCTTACGATGATTGCCATGTCACTCAGTCTGGCCCCTTTTTCCTGTAGGAGTAGGATGTCACTGACCATCCGTTCTATGATGACTTCTTGCGAAAGTGTTCGTTCATCATACAATTCTACTTTTACATATCCCGTGTCTTCGGTCTTTTCTGTCAGTTCCTGTTTTACATCGGCATATGCGGCTGTAATGCTTGACGCATCAATGTCGTCTTGCTGCAAGCGCTCGACTTCAAGTTTCGATGCGGCAGAGAAGAATGCGTTGTTGAATAAAATAATGTTCTTGGTTGATCGAAAATTTTTATTCAGGGCAATAGTTGTAATTTCCTTTTCAGGGAAATACTTGAGGATGTTGTTCAGGATGCGCCAATCGCCGTCACGCCAGCGGTAGATGCTTTGCTTTACATCACCAACAATCATGTTGTAAGCGTCAGCATTGGCCATGCAATCTTCAAGCAAGACTTTGAAGTTCTCCCACTGCTTGCGGCTCGTATCTTGGAACTCGTCAATCATTATGTTCTTCAGCGATGTGCCGATCTTTTCAAAAATGAATGGAGTATCGGAGTTGTCGATAAGCCGGCTCAGCATGGTTTGGGTGTCGCTGAGCATGAAGACATCGTTTGTCTTGTTTGTTTCTTTCATCTTGCGCCGGATACTTGTGAGCAGCCTGATTTTTCCGAGTGACGAAAGAATGACATTGGCCGTTATCACCTTTCGGAGGCAGTTCTCGCGTTCTCCTTCTGCTTTCAGCAGCAATGGATGGATCTCGTCCCTGACATGGATGAACAATGGGTCTGAATCAACCTGATGCCCTTTTGTTAGAAATTCCCGAAAGTCAAGCAATGCTTTTTCAATCGTTTTGTTTCGGGTCGTGTCTCTATTGACTGTAAGGTCGCGCAATTTAGAGAAATAGGTACCTGGGCCGCGTCTGCCGCCTTTCAAGTCTTCCAGCGTAAGCCCGTTACTTTCCAGTATTTGGTCAAACTTGTCGGCATAGTAAGCCATCTTCTCTTGAGCCTTTTGTTTCTCCCTCTCCAGATACTGTCTAAATGCCGCAAGGGCTTTTGCGGCATTTTTCCCGCCTTCGGGATCGTTCTCGTCGCCATAGGTGGCCAGCGATATGTCTTCTTCGTTTTCCTTGAATGTGTCTTCAAGAATTTTCTTCCCGAAATTCTTGATAGTGCCTACGACATTCCAACTCTTCTCGCTCTCGATATTTTCTTCTATGAGTTCTTCTATCCAACGAAGCTCTTGGCTCTTTTCGTTTAATTCGTCCATCATCTCATCCACAGCATTGGACAGAGCCTGCCGGTCGTCTACTTGCAATCGCAGGCTGTTGCTAATCTTCAGTTCCCTCGCCAGATTTCTCAAGACTTTCTGGAAAAAAGCATCAATGGTCTCCACGCAGAAATGACCATAATCGTGTATGATGTTGTGCAAGGCAATCTTTGCCCTTTCGGCAATCTCATCCTCGCCATATGCGGTTTCCTTCATAATGGTGTCGAGGTAGGCGCCTGCTTCCGGGAGTTTCCAGCCAAGTGCATACAGTTTGCCCAGAATTCGAAGTTTCATCTCTTCGGTTGCCTTGTTTGTAAATGTCACAGCCAGCGTATGCCTGAACGCCGTCGGGTCGTCCATCAGCAGTTTGATATATTCAATCGAGAGGCGAAAGGTTTTGCCGCTGCCAGCACTTGCTTTATATACATTCAGTTGCATGTTTAAATAATGGTGAAAGGTTAGAGATGAAGGATATTCTTATTGCGGGACTCACCAATCGCGGAAAAGTTCCAGGCCGAACTTGAATCCAATGCCGTCGAACTTGATTTCCTTCATGGCGACAAACAAACCCATGGAGAAATATTTATTGGTAAAGCCATAGCCAACCTCTGTATATGGGAAAAGCCCCTTCACGCCCAGGGCACTGCCATAAAGGCGCTCCGTCTCAAGGTATCTCCCGACAAGGGGGAGGCGACTCAAAAGTAACAATGGCGATTCGTAGGTCACATTGGCGCGGATATAATAATCCGATTCATTGTAATAGCTCCGGTCCAGCAATTCAAACTCACCCGACCAGTCATCGTTCCAACCGCCCGGAATGTTGTTTTCCCTGAAGTTGGTAAATTCAAGAAAGTAAGGATTTTTCTTGTCTTTCAGCGTATACCAGCCAAGGCCTGCTCGATAGGATACCGACTTCACCACCGAGAGACGCTGGATGTACTGACCGTCCAGTTCCCATCGTTCGTATTCGGTTTTAGAACGGAGAAATCCCTTTATGCTTCTTTCGTAATCAGCGGTCAAAATGGGGCCAGACCATCCCAGTGGCCTGTATTCAAATTCCAGCAATGGAGCAGTCGACCGATAAGACGAAGGCATCTCGTACTGTCTATACAACCATTTCTCCACTGCCTTCCGGCGGCGTGACACCATTCCCACCTGTAAGCCCAACTTTTCAGAGAGATCACGGTTAAGTGCCATACTCCAGTTCAGCACTTTGAAAAAAGAAAGACGGTCGCGGTCGTAGGATTGGCCTTCAGGAAACATCTCTATCAACTTGTCTGCCAATTTCCGGTTACGCAACCAAGTCCCATTGTTCACTTCCAGTTTCAAGTATCCGTTATTTTGTTTGTCGAAGAAGAAAACAAACGGTATCTGAAAGTAGAATTGGTGCTGTTTAAGCGAGTATCCGCCTTTCATTCGTAACATAGCCTGCAGATTCTCCGAAAAACTATAGTTCGTACGCAGGTCATATTTGTAATACAGTCCTTTTTTATCGCTGTAGCCTAGGTAAAGGGGATTGAGCAGCGGGTTCAGTCGGAAATATCCGCGATCTTCACGGCCGAAATTCGACTTAATCCTGTTTACAAGATTGTCGCCGATTGTCTTCCACAGTACTTTTTTCGCAAAGTTCCTAAAACCCTTTGTCGGAGGGGTCGACTTGGGGACTCCTGCTGGCGTATACACATCGTAGTAGATGTCTTCCTCCTCTGCCGTTAGTGGTTGTGGCCGGAAGGTTCCCATCAGCATCAGATTGTCCTTCTCGGTAAGTACATCCAGCGATGAACCATCCACCATTTCATTTTGCTGAGCATAGGCCGACAATCTATTTCCCAAGAACTTGAACTTTGTCGCGACCTCGGCATCCGACGCGGCGTCCCCTCCGTTCCCGAAGGCGCTGCCCATCTTCAGTCTCACCCAAAAGTCCAGCATGTCGTATTCGCCCCAGTAGAAACAGGAGATGACTCTTCCTGTCTTATTATCCATCACGGCAGCCCCGTTCACTAACTGCGTATTGTCCACCTTGGACTTAAAGGTCACCGTCGCCTCGTCGTCATTTATGGGAATAACCCGGTAGCGGTAATAGCGCTTGTTTTTTTCATTGAAGGGGGAGAGTAGGGCACCCCCTTGCATGGTTTCGTTATAGATGGTCGGTCGCAGGTAATTGCCTGCCACTTCCATAGCCTTACGGTGATGGGGAAATGTCGAAGCTGCCAGCAACAATTCAGTCGACTCCTTGCCGTCTGACATCGTGCTACGGCTGATAGTCTCCATCAAGTGAGCCCTACGGGCGCCGTGCGCGACAAACCACATCGTCGGGACTGGTAACAAAGCCAGGTTGCGGCGCTCAACATTCAGGCGAAATTTGTTATAGACATAAATTGTTGTGTCCGGCAATAGCAACTGTTGCTGCAACATGCCATAGGCAAACAGCCGCGACAACAGGCTGTCGGGCCTTTCCGCCATGCTGCCATATATCGGCAGCATCGGCAGTAGCAATAAAAGCAATGCCGGCAATCGTCTTACCATTTAATATATCGTCTCTATTTTGCCACAAAAATAATAAAAATAAATTGGTTGCAAAGCACCCGGTCGATGAATTCTTCAAAGAAACTCCTTGTTGACTCATCCATCGACACATGGGAGCATTTAATATAGTAATAACAAAAAGAAGACCAGCCTGTTAACTTAAAACTTCTGCAAACTGCTTTAACGAAACGGCATAACAATGGCAGAAAATGCTCTCTGGAAAATCGCAAAAGAAATGTTAAAATGACCCGTTTTCATGTTGCTTGCCCACCTCTTTCATATATAGACCGCTATTTTTTATCCTCACGGAGGCCCAATAGGGTTGCAAAAGCCCCCTAATTGAAGGATGAAACTATTGGTTTTACCACGCAAAACGCCCCCAGTCGGTTCGCGAAACCTATCCAAATGCGAAGTGGAAGGTGAAGAATGAAGGACAGATAAACTGCTTCTTGCTGATAAACAGCAAGTTGCGAAAAACACGGAAATACCTTCCAGCCGACAGCAGATTTATTTTTCGTGGCTGGAAAACGAATCTGGAGGCAGTAAAATTTTCAGTTATGGAAAAGGTTAATGGAGGAATGAGGAATGAGGAATGAGAATGGTGGGAGAAATGTTTGGCTGTTGGTAAAAATCAAGCTATTTATTTTTCTCTTCTTTCGTTTTTTTGTACTTTCGCAAGCGAAAAGGTAACAATAACGAATAGACTATAGCCAAAATGAAAAAGAGTTTATTGCAGGCAGCCCGTTCGGCTTATCAGCCGAAACTGCCTAAAGGCCTTCAGGGCTCAGTGCGTGCCGTTGAAGGAAAGGAAACGCAGAGTGTAGGAAACCAAGAGGAAATAAAGGCGTTGTTCCCCAACACATACGGCATGCCCCTCGTGGAATTTGTTCCAGGTGAGGGAACATCTGATAAGCGCCTCAATGTTGGAATTATACTCTCCGGCGGACAGGCTCCCGGCGGTCACAATGTGATTTGCGGGCTTTTCGATGGCATCAAGCGATTGAACAAGGAGAACAAATTGTATGGGTTCCTGATGGGCCCTGGTGGACTCGTTGACCATCAGTATATGGAACTTACAGAGGAACTGATTGACGAATACCGTAATACGGGCGGTTTCGACATGATCGGCAGTGGCAGGACCAAACTGGAAACCGTGGAACAATTTGAGAAAGGAAGGGAAATCCTGCAACAGTTGAACATCACTGCCCTCGTTATTATTGGCGGTGACGACTCGAACACCAATGCGTGTGTGCTGGCCGAGTACTATGCTGCCAAGAAATACGGCATTCAGGTAGTGGGATGTCCCAAGACCATCGACGGTGACCTGAAGAATGAACAGATAGAAACATCTTTCGGGTTCGATACAGCCACTAAAACCTATGCCGAACTGATTGGAAATATTGAGCGCGACTGTAATTCAGCCCGCAAATATTGGCATTTTATAAAACTGATGGGGCGGAGTGCCTCGCACATCGCACTTGAATGCGCCCTTCAGACACAGCCCAACATCTGTCTCATATCGGAAGAAATAGAACAGGAAGACAAGACGCTGAACGCGATTGTTGAGGAAATCGCTGGTGTGGTAGCCAGAAGAGCGGCCGCAGGAATGGGATACGGAACCGTTCTCATTCCGGAAGGGCTTATTGAATTCATCCCCTCTATAGGCCGATTGATACAAGAACTGAACGACCTGCTTGCCCTTCACGGGGATGACTATCGTGATTTGGAGCCTCAGGCACAACGCGTGTATATCATGGAACATCTTTCTGCAGAAAATGCCGCTACTTTCGGAACTTTGCCTGAAGGTGTGGCAAGGCAACTCTCCCTCGACAGAGACCCACACGGAAATGTGCAGGTGTCGCTTATTGAGACAGAAAAGCTCATCTCTGACATGGTGGCTGCCAAATTGGAAGAATGGAAAAATAAAGGTAAATACACCGGCAAGTTTGCAGCACTGCATCACTTCTTTGGGTATGAAGGCCGCTGTGCCGCACCGTCGAACTTCGATGCCGACTATTGTTATGCACTGGGCCAAAGTGCCGCCCAACTGATATTCAACGACAAGACAGGCTATATGGCAATTGTCAAGAATACGACGAAACCTACCGACGAATGGAAGGCCGGAGGTGTGCCCATCACCATGATGATGAACATGGAACGGCGAAACGGGGTGATGAAACCAGTGATCAGAAAAGCCCTTGTAGACCTTGATGGAAAACCATTCAAGACACTGGTTGCCAACAGAGAGAAATGGGCTGCGGAGACCTGCTACATCTATCCTGGCCCCATTCAATACTGGGGACCGACATCCGTCTGCGACCAACCAACGAAGACACTTCAATTGGAACAAGAATAGCACTGCAGAAAAGGCCTCCTTCATGCGTTTAAGCTGATAGAGGCCTTTTCTCTTATTCCCTTTGTCTTTCACCCTTAATCCTTATTTATAATATTGGCACCAACAAGAAAACATAGCAGAATGACGGTTGCCCGGAAGAAAAAACGCGGACGGCGCAGACACCGCCATCCGGCTCTTTGGATCGGGGGTGTCCTAATGATTGGACTCTATGTCTGGGCTTTCTACCATTTCTTTGTCGGGCCTACAGGTTTCAGATGGAGGGCCATGTATGGAGATGCGCATTATCCTCAAGGATATGAGATACATGGCATAGACATATCGCACTATCAAGACAATATAGACTGGAACAAATTGAAACAGGCAAGGGTAACGGGCTGTCCGCTACGGTTTGTTTTTGTGAAGTCGACGGAGGGTGCCTCAAAGGTGGACAAGAATTTCAAAAAGAATTTTCTTCATGCCAAGGAGAATGGCTTCATCAGGGGAGCCTACCATTTCTGGAGTAACAAGTCAACAGCACGGCAACAAGCCTATTTCTTCCTGGAAAAGGTTCAGCTGAAGAAAGGCGATCTCCCACCAGTTCTCGACATTGAACATCTTCCAGCCGAAATGAATGTGAAGGTCTTTCAAAGGGATGTGCTTGAATGGCTTCGCATAGTGGAAAGTTGCTATGGCGTAAAGCCTATTATCTATACCTATTATAAATTTAAGGAATCCTATCTAAACACTCCGGAGTTTGAAGAATATCCGTTTTGGATTGCCCACTACTATGTGCCAGAGATGGTCTACAAAGGCTCCTGGAATTTCTGGCAGCACACCGATGCGGGAAAATTGCCTGGTATTAGAGGCAATGTGGATTTGGATGTATTCAATGGTTCTTATTATGAACTACTGCAGATGACTATCGGCGGAGTGGAAGAATAAACCCTGCTCGGGTTATTGCTTGAAAACCAACGAACACCAGTTGCCACATTCTGCTTGTCCGATGGGTGAGAGCCCCAATGCTTTTGCTTGCCGAACAAGCATGGATGCATCTTCATCGTAGAATCCGCTGATAATCAAAATACCTCCTTTTGACAAAGCCGTACAAAAACGCGGCATATCCTGGAGCAGGATGTTCCTGTTGATGTTTGCCAAGACAACATCTGCTTTTCCATGCATCTTCCTCAAACAACTGGCATCGCCTTGGGTGGCCTCCACACTGGAGATACCATTGATGTGGGCATTATGAACAGTATTACGCACACTCCATTCATCAATATCGTAGGCAAATACATGCTTGGCACCGCATTTCACCGCAGCGATACTCAGAATACCACTTCCGCATCCGGCATCAATCACCGTTTTTTCCATCAATTCCGTGTGCAGGATCTGCTCCAGCATCATCTGAGTGGTTTGGTGGGTTCCTGTGCCAAAAGCCTGGCAGGCATCAATGGCTATGGCATATTTATATTTCTCCAAGGAATACTCGACAGGCAATGGATGTTTGGCATCATATACGATCATGGCATTGTCTATTAATATGGGCGCAAACCCCTCAGATTCCCATGCTTCGTTCCAGTTCTTGTTTTCTGCCTCGTCAATCTGATAGGTAATACTAACGCTTTCAAGTGGAAATGTGTTAATGCATTCCCTAAGTTTCATAGGGTCGAAGAGTCGCTTCTGGACATAACCTACGAGTTGTTCCCCATTGTTTTCGAAAGCTTCGAATCCAGCATCTGCCACCTGGCTGGCAAGAATCTCGCCGGCAATGGTGGCAAGTTCTTCGCTGCAGTCAAGGGAAAAGCGACATTTCAAGTATTCCATAGTTAAAACTCTTAATGGTGATATTTCATGGGCAAAAATATTAAAAAATAGGGAAATTCTTCCTGTTCTTAGGGTTTTTCCCTATTTTTGCATTGTTACAAGTCATTATATTTGTGGCACTAAAATTAAATATTCATGCTATGAAAAGATTAACATTTGCTTTCATGCTTTCCCTGATGGTTACCACAGCCGTCCAGGCACAGGTAGATGACCTTTATTTCACCCCGAAAAAGGCAAAGCCTGCAACACCATCTACAAATACAGATGTTGCCACATCCTCATCTACTCATTTCCGCGATGTGGATGAATACAACCGCCGTGGAAAGTATTGGAGCCATTATCAGAAGATTGCTACTGATGCTAATGGTAACGATATCATAGAATTCCAGCAAGGCGCGGGTGTATATCCAGACTCAACCTATGTAGACACCACCTTTGTCGTGAAACAGTTGGCTGCTGCCGATATTGGCGATTATTATTACTCTCGTCAACTCTCGCGTTTCGACGGTTACTATGCCCCTTGGTCGTACTATTCCTTCTGGTATGGACCCAATTATGGCTGGTACGATCCGTGGTATGGGCCTTATTATTCCCATTGGTATAATCCTTGGTACTATACGGCCTGGTACGGTGCCTATGCCCCATACTGGGGATACCCCTACGGGTATTATCCATATTATGGTTGGGGATATTATCCTCATTGGGGGCATCCTCGCCCGACCTCCTATACCTCCAATTCTTGGGGTGGCGGACACAATGGGAAGCCAACCTACCGTAATGGTCAGTTCGGAGGGCGTAGCACACAATCGTCCTCTCGCACGACACCTTATAAGCATTCAACCACCCAGTCCCGTCCGGTATTCGGAGGAAATTCGGGCAGTTATCAGCGCACATCACCCTCTTCGGGTTCATTTGGCGGCCGCTCTGGTGGCGGATCGTTTGGTGGCGGTTCGAGTAGGAGTGGCTCCTTCGGTGGCGGCGGTCACTTCGGTGGCAGAAGATGATAGACATTTGAAATAACCAATAACCAATATAAGAATGAAAAAGTTATTCACTATTCTTTTCCTTGGCTTGACGACCATAACCGTCGCCCAGGAAACCTACGAAGACGCCAATCTTGCTTCTTCCGACCTTAACGGAACAGCTCGCTATGTTGCCATGGGTGGAGCCATGGACGCTTTGGGGGCAGACATCTCTACGATAGGAACGAACCCTGCAGGTATAGGACTCTTCCGTACAAGCACCATCAATCTTTCCGGCGGATTTGTTTCCCAGCCTGGCGGTGGAGATACAAAAGTTAGTCTTGATCAAGTCGGCTTTGTCTATGCACTTAAATCCACTCCTAACTCCTTCTTCAATGTTGGTTTCAACTATCACAAGAGTAAGAACTTCAATCAGATTCTTTCAGTAGCAGACCGGCTGCAAAATGCCTCTCTCAACAAACTCACCTACATAAAAGGAGCTGAAGGCTATCTCTTCGATGATAATGGCAGAGACTACATAACTAGTACTCGCCTTGATGAAATTATTGCAAATTCCGTGCTCTGGGAAGAGGATGCGCAAGCCTATCTCTACAAGAACGCTACCGGCTATATCTTCGACCGTAAGCACAAGGGATACATTGGAGACTACGACTTCAACCTCAGCGGAAACATTCACGACCGATGGTATTGGGGCGTTACCTTGGGCATACATGATGTGCACTACAAGGCAAACACAAACTATTCAGAGGCATTGGAACCCAATGGGTTGAACCTCGACGAAATGAATATCCTCGATGAACGCCGTATTTCAGGTGTTGGCATCGATGCAAAGCTCGGTGTTATCTGGCGGCCAGTTGAGACATCTCCCTTCCGAGTAGGCTTGAGCCTTGCCACTCCGACCTTCTACGACCTTGAGTCGGAGTCGCTCACATATAATGGTCGCGACCGCGTTTCTTCCTATTACAAGTTCAAACTCAACACTCCGTGGAAACTTGGCCTTAGCCTTGGGCATACCTTTGGGACCAACTTCGCCATCGGTGCTGTCTACGAATATGCCGACTACAGCCATATTGATAACCGTATCAATGACGGTTGGGACGGCTGGGAAGACTACAGCCACAAAGACCGTGACATGAACGCACATACCAAAGAGACCTTGAAGGGAGTTTCCGCCATTAAGCTTGGAGCGGAATATAAGGTTACTCCGGCATTTGCACTGCGTGCTGGATACAACTATGTGTCGCCGCTCTTTGACAAGAATGCTGCAAAGGGAGCTTTTGCCAACGGAAACTTGGTAGAGTCTTATGGCATCTATTTCTCTTCAACCGCCGACTATACTAATTGGCAGGATACCCATCGGTTTACCTGCGGTGCAGGATACGCCCATCGCAACTGGACGGTCGACCTGGCCTATCAATACAGCCAAACTGACGGAGAATACCATCCTTTCATGAACTATTATTCCACCGACGCTGCAATGAACAACATTGCCAACTTCGTCAATGTTTCCAACAAGCGCCATCAACTTCTCTGTACAGTGGGATATAAATTCTAATTGCATTTCCATAAATGGCTTAACGGCTTGCAGCAATGCAGGCCGTTTTTTTCGGTGTTATTAATACCTTAATAAAATTTGTCGCAGCAATGCACAAATTGAAATAATTTTTGTATTTTCGCCGTGACTTACATTGCTATCATAATGAAAAGACTTTTACTATCCTTTGTGGCAGTGGTGCTTGCCATGCTGGCCATGGCCCAACCGAGGACAGCAAAGCGTGAGTTCCGTGGAGCTTGGATCCAGTGTGTGAACGGACAATTTCAAGGACTTTCCACCCAGACGATGCAGAAAACTCTTAGCAGCCAGCTTGACGAACTGCAAAAAGACGGAGTCAATGCCATTATCTTTCAGGTCCGTCCCGAATGCGACGCTTTGTACGAAAGTAGCCTGGAACCCTGGAGCAGGTTCCTAACAGGTGTTCAAGGACAGGCGCCACAACCTTATTGGGATCCCTTGAAATGGATGATTGACGAATGTCATCAGCGTGGAATGGAACTGCATGCCTGGATAAATCCGTTCAGGGCAAAGACCAAGGGAACCACCAGTCTGGCAAAGAACCATATCGCCCTCCGCCAGCCAGCATCGGTATTTTCCTACGATGGACTGCTCATCCTTGACCCAGGGCTTCCGCAGAACAGGGAATACATCTGCAAGGTGGTTGACGATATAGTGGCACGCTACGACATCGACGGACTTCACATTGACGACTATTTCTATCCTTACCCCGTGGCAGGAATCTCCATCCCCGATGACAATACCTATATTAATTATAGCAATGGCATTGCTGATCGTGGCGACTGGCGCCGATACAATGTTAATTTGTTTATTGAGCAACTCGGTCAGACCATCCACCAGCGCAAACCATGGGTGAAGTTTGGCGTGAGCCCTTTCGGTATCTATCGCAACAAGCGCAATGCACCGGATATAGGCAGCGATACGAATGGCTTACAGAACTATGATGACCTTTACGCTGATGTACTCCTATGGGTAAACAATGGCTGGGTGGATTATTGTGTACCGCAAATCTACTGGGAGATTGGCAACAAGGCGGCCGACTACGAGAAGTTGATAGGATGGTGGAACCGCTATGCATCGACCCGTCCGCTGTTCATTGGGGAAGACATTGAACGCACTGTGAAGCATGCTGATCCAAGCAATCCTCAGCAACATCAGATGGCGGCAAAGTACAGGCTTCACGATCAAAGCCGTAATGTCCAAGGTACAGTCCTCTGGTATGCCAAGGCGTGTGTGGACAATACCGGCAACTACGGGACACTGCTTCGGGACCATTTTTGGCGTTATCCGGCCCTGCATCCACAGATGCCTTTCATTGACGGTAAGGCTCCGAAGGCTCCAAAGAAGGTAATGCCTGTATGGACCAGCGACGGATATCTGTTGTTCTGGACAGCACCAAAGTTCAAAAAGTGGGGTGATGAAACTGTGCGCTATGTGGTCTATCGTTTTGCCAAGGGAGAGCGCATAAACCTGGACGACCCATCGAAAATTGTTGCCATTACCTCCGACACACATTTGAAGCTTCCGTACGAGAACGGCAATGTCAAATACACCTATGTCGTTACTGCACTCGACCGTATGAGTAATGAAAGTAAGGGCGTGACGAAAAAGATAAAATTGTAATATGGTTAATTGACGATAGCGAACAAACTTAGCTCTTCCACTTTTAAACAGATATGAAAAAGTTACTATCAACATCTCTTGAACAGAAGTTCCTTGCATTGTTGGAACAAATTGCCAAGCTTTATCCCCAGTCGGAAGAGGAGAGCCATTTTACCGATATTCACCTTCGTTTTTTGTCCGAAGCAGCCGATTTGGTCGCTTTTGACGACGAAGATAAAGAATTGGGCCGCCTCTCCCTAAGTGATGTAGCGAACCAAGATTCCGGATTTCCTTTGGAGGCATTGGCTGCAGAGTTGCGTGTCCTTCTCCAGGCGAATGCCCATGTGGCAGAGGCACCAGGATTAAGCAAGCCCTACAGCTATACACTTGAAGACGAAGATGGCGAGCAAGTGGCAGAATTGTATATTACGGACGATGAACTTGCTATTCTCGGCGGCGACTTGATGAAAGGACTGGATGAGGAACTTGACAGCTTCTTGGAGAAGTTGATTGAATCGTAATGTGCATGAAGGATAAGATTATTAACAATATATGATTTAGGACATGAGCAAGAAAACAATTCTCGTAACGGGAGGAACCGGTTTCATTGGTTCACACACGACAGTGGAACTCCAGCAAGCAGGTTACGATGTGGTGGTCATTGACAACCTTTCCAATTCCAAGATTGAGGTCTTGGACGGTATTGAAAAGATTACGGGCATCCGTCCGGCATTCGAAAAGGTCGACCTTCAGGATTTCAACGCCACGAGGGGAGTCTTCGAGAAGTATCCGGAAATTGAGGGTATCATCCACTTCGCAGCGTCCAAGGCTGTGGGTGAAAGTGTGGAGAAGCCTTTGCTTTATTATCGCAACAACATCACCTCGCTCATCAATCTGCTGGAACTGATGCCGCAATACAATGTGAAGGGCATCATCTTCTCTTCCAGTTGTACGGTGTATGGGCAGCCTAGTAACGAAAACCTTCCCGTGACGGAACAGGCACCGATACAGAAGGCGCTCTCTCCCTACGGCAACACAAAGCAAATAAACGAGGAAATCATTCAGGATTACATCCACAGCGGCGCACCAATCAAGTCAATCATACTGCGCTATTTCAATCCAATAGGAGCACACCCTTCTGCCAACATCGGTGAGTTGCCGCTCGGTGTGCCGATGAACCTGATTCCCTTCGTAACACAGACAGCCATCGGTGTGCGCAAGCAACTGAAGATTTTCGGCAACGACTATGGTACTCCCGACGGTACTTGCATCCGCGACTACATCTATGTGGTCGATCTTGCCAAGGCACATGTGGTGGCCATGACCCGCGTGCTGGAAGAAGATGGCGATGCCGTGGAGTTTTTCAACATCGGGACTGGTCGTGGCGTCAGTACGCTCGAAGTGGTGGAAGGCTTTGAACGAGCTACGGGAGTGAAACTCAACTGGGAGTATGCTCCGCGCCGCGAAGGTGATATCGAAAAAGTTTGGGGCAATGTAGACCATGCCAACAAAGTGTTGGGCTGGAAAGCCGAAACTCCATTGGACGAAGTTTTGCGTACGGCCTGGGAATGGCAGAAGAAACTCCGTGAAGATGGAGTCATGTAAAAAAACTGAAGAAAAAATTGTCTGCGTGCGGAAAAAACAGTAATTTTGCACCCGCTGTTACGAGATAGCAGCAATAAGTCAAACAATTAACAACAAAAAACAAATGGCAACAAAAATCAGACTGCAACGCGGTGGCCACAAAGGATACGCTGTTTATCGTATCGTAGTCGCCGATGTTCGCGCACCACGTGATGGTCGCTTCACTGAGAAACTGGGAACATACAATCCTAACACTGTTCCCGCAACTGTAGACTTGAATTTTGAAAGAGCGCTTTATTGGGTTGAGACTGGTGCACAGCCAACCGATACTGTGCGCACCATCCTGAAGAAGGAGGGTGTTTATCTGATGAAGCACCTCCGCGGTGGTGTTCGCAAGGGCGCATTCGACGAGGAAACTGCTCAGAAGAGATTTGCTGAATGGAAAGAAGTGAAGGTAAAGGCTATGGAAGGCCTTGTTGAGAACGAAATTATCAACAAGCGCAATCTCGCAGCCGCTCGCCTGAAAGACGAGAAGGCAAAGAACGAAGCCCTGGCCAAGAAGATTGCAGAGAAGAAGGCCGCTGCTGTTGCAGAAGCCGCTCCTGCCGAAGAACCTGCTGAGGAAGCACCCGTTGAGGAAACTCCTGCAGAATAATTCTCCACAGGCAAGCAAAACAAAAGGTGTCTCGATTTTGAGGCACCTTTTTTGTTTGTCACCAGCGGCCGACTTGCTTGACGCCTTTGACCGTCTTCAGTTTTTTGATAATCGCATCCAGATGTGAGGTGTCGTCGAGCATGATGACGATTGTTCCGCTGAAAAGCCCGTCGTGTGAATCGACATTGATATTGCGGATGGTTAGTTTCTCCTCTTTGGAAATGATGTTCGTAATGTTGTTGATAATGCCGATATCGTCCTGGCCTACGACTTTCAGGGTGATGTTGTACTTTGAGGCTCCCTTGCCGCTCCATTGCGCTTTCACCACACGGTAGGGGTGGTGAAGTTGCATGTCGCGGGCATTAGGACAACTCATCCTGTGTATCTTGATGCCGTTGTTCACCGTGACGAATCCGAAAATCTTGTCACCATAGATGGGCTGGCAGCATTTTGCCAGCGTGTAGTCAACACCCTTCAGGTTCTGATCAATCACCAGCACATCGTCGTTTTCCTTCAGTTGCTGCTCGTTGGGATTGTTGTACAGGAACTCCTCTGCCGAGAGCGACGGCTTCGGCTGTTCTTTCTGGCCGAGGGTGCCGGTCTCTTTCAGTTCAAGGTATTTGTCTATTACATCACTGGCGTTGAGCTTGTTGTCGGCCAACTGCTTGTAGAACTCAGTAGTTTCCTTGAAGCCAAGTTTCTTTACCAGTTGTGACATGATGGCTTCTTCCAGTTCTATCTTCCTGTTTTTCAGCCGGCGCTCCAGCAGTTCCTTGGCGTAGAGACCGTCCTTTATTTGTGTTTCCTTCAGGGCCAGTTTGATTTTTGACTTGGCGCGCGGCGATTTCACAATGCCAAGCCAACTCTGGTTGGGCTTTTGGGTCGACGAGGTGAGTATTTCCACGGTGTCGCCTGAATGCAGTTCCTGCTTGATGGGAACATTCTTCCCGTTAACACGGCCGCCGATACATCTGTTGCCCACACCGGAGTGGATGTGGTAGGCAAAGTCAAGGATGGTGGCACCGTGGGAGAGTTTCATCAAATCCCCCTTCGGTGTAAAAACAAAGACATCTTCGTCCAGTTTCCGTGCGGTGTAGGTGTCGTCCGTCCCATTTGCATCGTCGGCGCTTTCCAGCGCAGCCCGCACATTGGCAAGCCACTTGTCCATGCCTTGTTCGCCTTTGACTCCCTTGTAGCGCCAATGGGCGGCGAGCCCGTGTTCGGCAATCTCGTCCATGCGTTCAGTCCGGATCTGTATCTCCACCCATTTGCCCTCAGGCCCCTGCACAGTGGTATGAAGGCTCTCGTAGCCATTGCTCTTGGGCACCGAAAGCCAGTCGCGCAGGCGTTTCGGATTGGGAACATACATGTCGGTGACGATGGAATAGACCTGCCAGCATTGTTGCTTTTCCTTTTCCACGGGCGAATCCAGTATGATGCGAATGGCAAACAGGTCGTAGATTCCCTCGAAGCCACAGCGTTGCTTCTTCATCTTCTGCCAGATGGAATGGATTGATTTTGTGCGTCCCTTAATGTGGAATTTCAGCCCGGCATCCGTCAGGTTTTTCTCGATAGGAGTGATGAAATCGGCTATATATTTGTCGCGTGAGCGTTTCGTCGCACTCAGTTTTTCCCTGATCATGTAGTAGGCCTCGTGTTCCAGATATTTTAGGCTGAGGTCTTCCAACTCGCTCTTCAGCTGATAGAGTCCCAGCTTATGCGCCAGCGGGGCGTAGAGATAGGAGGCTTCCTTGCTGACGAGCATCTTGGTCTCATCGTCTTCGTGATCGCGTATCTGGCGCATCAGGTTCAGGCGGTCGGCAATCAGGATGAGTACTACGCGCATATCCTCGGCAACGGTCAGCAGCAGATTGCGGAAGTTTTCGCTTTCCGTTGCACGGTTCCTGTTCATGATGTCTTTGACTTTCATCAGACCGCGCACTATCACTACGACATCGTTCCCAAAGTCGTCCTCCATCTCTTTTTCACTGAACAGCTGGCAGGCATTGGAATGAAACAGCAGCAAGGCAATCATGCTGTCGCGCTTTAGTCCGATGCTTTCAACGGCAAGCTCGGTGGTCTGCAGGGCATGCAGGATGGGATTAAGCCCGAGAGGAGTGGGCACAATTTTACCTTCACGCTGCGCACAGAGCAGGTAATAGTCCAACTTATCCTGGTCATCGGCAGTGATTCCTATGACAGGATTGGTTGAAAGCCGTTGGTAAAGTTCTTCCAGCAGCTGTTTTTCCTGTTCCGAAAAGCGTAAAAAATGAAGCGGCATACCTATTGATGTTAAATCTATGCAAAGGTAATTAATTCATCCTTGATACCCAAATGCGCATTTGTTTTTAATATTTTTTGTCATTCACGGGGTTTTGCTTACTTTTGAAGTCGAGACTTGTTCACTCGTTTACCAGTCTACAAAAACACACCTAACCTAAACTCTAATTATATGTTATCAGAGAAAGACCTACAACAGATTGCCCTCCGCGGAATTTCGGAAGAGCAACTAAATGCGCAACTGCAACAGATTGAGCAGGGCTTCCCCTTCCTGCGCCTGGATGCCGCCGCCAGCATCGGCAATGGCATCGTTGCCACCGATGTTGAACAGCGTGCCGAACTGTGCCGTGAATGGGACGACTACAAGGCAGAAGGCAAGTCCATTGTTAAGTTTGTACCGGCATCTGGTGCGGCCAGCCGTATGTTCAAGGACATGTTCGCCTTCTTATCTGCACCCTATGATGCTCCCACTACCGACTTTGAAAAGACCTTCTTTGCCAACATTCGGAAGTTTGCCTTCCGCGAGGCACTGTGCAAGAAATGCCAGGATAACGAGGGAAAGCACATTCGTGAACTACTGGCCGACGAAAGCTATAAGCCCATCGTGGCTAATATGCTCGAAACCAAAGGGCTGAACTACGGTTTCCTTCCGAAGGGGCTCCTGCAGTTCCATGAATACGAAGATGGTGTGCGTACGGCCATGGAAGAACACTTGGTGGAAGCTGCACAGTATGCTGCCTCCGACGGGAAGGCCAATGTGCATTTCACCGTCAGCCACGAGCACCTCGCACTGTTCCAGCAGATGGTAAATGAAAAGGCAGAGAGCTACGGTAAGAAGTTCGGCCTGCAATACAACATCACCTTCTCCGAGCAGAAACCCAGCACCGACACGGTTGCGGCCAACATGGACAACACACCGTTCCGCAACGATGACGGCTCGTTGCTGTTCCGACCGGGCGGACACGGGGCGTTGATTGAGAACCTCAACGAGATTGATGCCGATGTGGTGTTCATCAAGAACATCGACAATGTGGTGCCCGACCGCCTGAAGGACGAGACCACCGAATACAAGAATGTGATTGCCGGCTTGTTGGTGCACCTGCAGAAGCGCGTCTTCGACTATCTGCGGCTGCTTGACAAGGGTGACTTGGATCGCCGCAAGTTGGATGAAATCCTGCATTTCGTTGAATCGGAACTGTTCTGCCGCAAAGCCGATGCCGCCAACCTTTCCGACGACGGCCTGAAAGCCTATCTCCACAAGAGACTGAATCGCCCGATGCGTGTCTGCGGCGTGGTGAAGAATGTGGGCGAACCAGGCGGAGGGCCGTTCCTCACCTATAATCAGGATGGTACCGTCAGCCTCCAAATCCTCGAGTCGAGCCAGATTGACAAGAACAACGAGGAATATGTGCGCATGTTCAACGAGGGCACGCACTTCAATCCCGTTGATTTGGTCTGCGCCACCAAGGACTACAAGGGGCAGCCCTTCAACCTCAAGGACTATGTCGACCGCCAGACGGGCTTCATCAGCTACAAGAGCAAGAACGGCCGTGAACTGAAGGCACTCGAATTGCCTGGCCTGTGGAACGGTGCCATGAGCGACTGGATAACGGTGTTTGTGGAAGTACCACTGGGCACCTTCAATCCCGTGAAGACCGTCAACGACCTGCTTCGTCCGCAGCATCAGGGCAAGGCATTGCACTAAATGATCCGGCGGAGTAGGGGGATTCCCCCTTGCTCCGCTTTTATTTTGTCTGTAAAAAACATCTTTGGAAAAAGAAAACGGCAAAAAAGTTTGGAATATAAAAAAATACTTTTACCTTTGCAGCGCATTAAATGTTTCGGTACATCCGACAATCTGCATGGAAGTTTGGGTGAGTGGCTGAAACCAGCAGTTTGCTAAACTGCCGTGCGGGTAACCGTACCGGGGGTTCGAATCCCCCAGCTTCCGCAGCATTTCAATGCTTATCCGGTGGATTCATCTAATGGTTAGGATACAAGATTCTCAATCTTGGCATAGGGGTTCGATTCCCCTATCCACTACAAAGGCTCCCAGTTGGCTGGGAGTCTTTTTTTGTTTCCGAAAAAGAGTTCTGAAACATCTGAGAGACATAACTCCCCTGACCCCTCTTTGCTAAAGAGGGGAAGTCTGGACTCCTCCCTTGAAACAAGGGAGGCTGGGAGCGTTCTGAAAAGTCAGAGATTTGTCTTTTCAACCGCTTGATTTCCAACGAATTGCGTTTAAGGCTCAAATGCAATCCGTTTGGGGCTCTTTCGCATGCCGTTTGGGCGGCAGTTACAATGCGTTTAGGGCCAAAACGGAAAATCGCTTCAAAGTAAAAGCAGCAGGGTGGTGTGCCTCTGCTGCTTTTACTTTTTGTGAGCGGTAGACGAGGTTCGAACTCGCGACCCTCAGCTTGGGAAGCTGATGCTCTGCCAACTGAGCTACTACCGCACTGCCTTTCCTGGAGCCGATACCGGGACTCGAACCCGGGACCTACGCATTACGAATGCGTTGCTCTACCAACTGAGCCATATCGGCATGCTGTGCTTTCAGGGTGCAAATGTAATGAAAAGTTTGTGAACGGGAAAATATTTTTTAATGTTTATGCCCTTCCTATGACAAGTCCTGAAAAAAAAGGAAGGCACCCGATTCGGATGCCTTCCTGCTATGGTGAAGTAGTGGCGGTTTTACTTTATCACCACTTTCTTTCCGTTCACGATATAGACTCCGCGCTGGAGGTTGCCGTTCTTCACACGACGGCCGTCGAGGGTATAGATGGCAGCATTGTCCAGTCCGTTGTCTGTAGATGTTTCCAGTCCTACGATGCCTGTTGTCTCATCGGCAAAGGCAAACCCGTTGGCCTGTACGAGCGACGCCTTGTTGTTAGGAACCACCAGGTAGGCCTTGTGGGCTCCGTTGGTGAAGGCAGCACCGCCGCTTGCACCCCAGTACCAGCCGAGCGTGCCTGCATCCTGGGCGGCGTTGAGCGAAAGCTTGTAGTACTTGGCACCGCCTGTGGTCGTGGCTGCCTCGTTCGAACCACTCATGTCGCTGTTGCCGTCAGGGTCGGCTGTCGTGCTGGTTACAAAGAATTCGTAGGTGGCAGGTGTCGCGGAGTAAATCACAACAGCCTCGCCGGCTGGAATAATCGATTCGGCGGCATAGGTCTTGCTACGCTCAGGCTTGCCGCTGTCGTTGATCTTGTAGGTGTAGGCCGTAACATTCGTAGGCACAATCAGGTTCAGGTCGCCGTAATACATCGTACCATACTGCGCCGCAGAAATGGTGGAGGTGATGTATTCAACACGCTTGTAGAGCTGGATGGCTTTCTGATTCGTGTAGGAACTAGACCTATAGTAACGATATCTGTTATTGGTTGTTCCTGTGGCACTATTGAAACGCAGGTATGCACCACCACTACCAACGATGTTTACATTGCCACTACTATCGAATGAAATGGAGTTCGCATATCCAGTACTTTCGTTGTTTTTGTCCATGCCGTTTGAATCTGAAGTTTTTCCAATCCAGTAACCGGAGGCACTCTTGATGTTGTAGTTTGATGAACCTTCTGTAATGGTGAACGAACTAGCATCAATAGCATCTGTTGCTGTGATGTAGTTTGGCGTCTTGTCTGTATTTATGGTAACAGAAATGTAGTTGGCTGTCACATCGAGATTTGACAGTGAACCATCAAAAGCATTGGGGCCGCTTTCATATACAATCAGATACTTTTCTCCGCTGACCAGTTCGTCGGTAGAGGTTATCTTCACATAGCGTGCGCTGGTGGTTGATGTGGAGGCACTGATGGTGTAGGTGGCCGATGCCACTTCGCTGTTGGTATAGCCCGACAGCACAGCGATGGCTTTGATTGTGGTTGTTGCGCTAACAGGAATTGCGGTGCTATATACCGACGAAGCGGTAGTTGGTGTGTCACCGTTAGTTGTATAGTAGATGGTAGCACCGTCGGTGGCGCAGCTGATGGTCACGCTCTGCGCCGAGGTGTAGGTACCGCCTGCCGGTGAGAAGGTCGGGGTCTCTACCTGCGGAATATTGATGGTGTAGGTGGCCGTTGCCACTTCACTGTTGGTCATGCCGCTCTTCACGGCCAGGGCCTTGATGGTGGCCGTCGACGAAACGCTGATGGCACTGCTGTAGACCGATGAAGATGTAGTCGGCGTACTGCCGTCGGTGGTGTAGTAGATGGTTGCACCACTGGTAGTGCTGCTAATGGTTACACTCTGTGCCGAAGTGTAAGTTCCGGCGGCCGGCGAGAAAGTCGGAGTTTCCACTGCGGAAGAAGTAGAGGCCTTCTGCTTATACAGTTGTACAAAAACACCAGTGGAGCTCGAGTAGCAACGGAACTTTAAATTACTTGTGCTTGTGTTGAACCGTATATAATAACCTGATGTTCCGACATTTTGTATCTGGAATAAGTTCGAAGATACAGAAATTGCCCATTTTGCTGTGTTCGCAGTTGTATTTTCTGCGGTATGTAATGCATTCGAGCTACTCGTCAATGCAAGGTAATAACTATTAGTTGCATCATAGAATGTCCATGCACCGCTTGAACCGCCTAAGGTCAATGGAGCCACACTGCTTCCGTTTGTGTCAGTTCCCAGATTGATGACATTGCTTGATGGCGTTACTGTAACAGTTGTGCCCCAATTGGATGATACGCCAGTGTATGCATAATATGTATCACTATAATTGGCAACCAGCAGGTATTTTGCTCCGGCTTCTAAATCACTGGTGGAGGTAATCAGTTCGTATTCGTCATCGCTGCTACTGCTGCCGCCACCACCACTCTCGTTAATCGTGTAGGCAGCCGATGCCACTTCGCTATTGGTCATGCCTGACTTCACGGCAATTGCCTTGATGGTCATGCTTGAAGAAACTGCAATGGCACTGCTGTATACTGACGAAGATGTCGTTGGTGTTGTCCCGTCGGTGGTGTAATAGATGGTAGCACCGCTTGTTGAGCAACTGATGGTAACGCTCTGGGCTGCGGTATAAGTGCCGGCGGCCGGCGAGAAAGTCGGAGTAGCCACTTGCGGAATGTTAATCGTGTAAGTTCCGGAAGTCACAGAACTGGCTGTTCCGCTCAAAACAGCCACTGCTTTCAGTGTGCAACTCTCTGAAATGCTGACAGTGCCACCATTGCTAAGAGTTGTTCCTGTTGTAGCCGTTGGTGTTGTACCGTCAGTTGTGTAGCGAATGGTAGCACCGCTTGTGGTCGAACTGATTGTCACAGTCTGTGCCGCGGTGTATGTTCCTGCTGCAGGACTAAATGTCGGAGCATTGACAGTTGTGCTTGTTGTCTTCTCAACGTATAGATCTGCTTCTGCTTGTGCGGAAGTATAAGTAGTGAATCGAGGGGTACTGCTATTGTAATACATCGTTCCATAGGATGATGTATGTGCAATCTGATAGCCATTATTACTACCTGCTGATGCCGTCCAAACATATACTTGCGAAGTACTGAAGGAAAGCTTCTTTGCTGCAGTAGCAGTCAAATAACCTCCAAGATCGGAATTATAGAGCGAATAGTTGCTGCCACTTACTCCCAAAGTAAACACTGCGACATTGCTGTCTATGGTTACATCATTTCCACTGATGGTAACACTTGTACTGTTTAAGTAGCCCGCATTGCTCGTAGATGTATATGTTGTACCAGCAGCTACGGCGGCATCTGCATTTACTAAGATATATTTGCTGCCACTGACCAACTGAGAAGTTGAAGTAACTTTAGTAAAGGTTGTTCCATCTCCGCCGCTGGAACCACTTTCGGAAAAGACAAAGCTGGCCGATGTTACACTGCTGGAGGTGCCGTCTTTGATGGCAATAGCTTTCACGGTGATGGTTCCTGCCGATGCAGAAGTAACATTAAAGGCTGAGGAATAAGCCGTGCTCGACGATGTTGGAGTGCTTCCGTTGGTGGTGTAGTAGATTGTTGCACCGCTGGTAGAGCAACTCAGGGTAACAGAAACATTGGTTCCAATGGTGTTGCTACCTCCGTTTGGCGAGATGGTTGGTGCGCTGACGGTAGTTGAACCACTGCCGCTGTATGGGTCTGTGTAGTTGGTCAGGTCAACATTTGTAGTCTTGTGGTCGCCCCAAATGTAATCTTCCAGTCCCGGGAAGTCAATAAATGGATTGCGATTGGCCTGTATTGCATATACAGCATCGTTTCTGGCAGTTTCTCTGCTATCAACTGGGTCGGCTTTTGCCCAGGCCAACAACATCTCTAAGTACCATGTTTGAAAGGCGGGATAGGTACTTCCATCGATAACCTTGCTCACATCAGTACTGCTATAACTGCTATACCAAGAGCTTAGGTTTGTCTGATAGCGTGTTACCATATAAAAATAGATACGCGCGAAGTCACCTTTGTATTCATCGGCTGGTTCGAAAACCGTATAGGATTGATATGAACCATAACCACCGGTACCAAATTTTGCGTTGCTATATGTCTTCGAAGCTGTCTTTACCTCACCAAAGATATAAGCTTGACGAGTGTTGTTGACATATCCATCGGTTGGAACTACTTGATGAAGGTCGGTGCTGGCAGGCGTGCCTGCACTAGGACTTGAGCATCCGAACCAAGACTTTGGCCATGAGTGCTCGCGGTTGTAGCAACTTCCTTCGGCAGTATAGTTACCACAAGCATTACCTTGACCGCCTTGGTAGCCATATGTATAGTTGGTAATGCTGGAGTATCTGTCCCATATATATCCATCAGAACGAAGGTCGGTGGTTTTGTAAGCGGTCCATACGCCGGCATAACTTTGTGCGTCATGTCCAGAAGTAATAATAGAAGCTAAGGCTGTTTTCAAGGCTGCGCCATATTTGCCGCTGGCAGAGGTGTAATAGCCCGAAGGGATGGAGGCTAACAGTGGGGTTGCGAGGCAAAACAAGAGCGCAACCGCCAATAGATTTCGTTTGTTCATATACATGATTTTTAGTTATACATTGCTAAAGCAATAGGTTGTTAGATTGCAGTTTTTTGGAGTCGTAAAGTTAATGTCAGTGGTTGTAAACCAAGCAAAAGTAATTAATTTCTTCTAATGGAAGAATAAAACGCTTATTTTTTTTACTTAACTCCATGATATTTAACATAAAAGGGGGGAATAACCGCCGACGGTTATTCCCCCCTTTGCACATTTGAAGGGCATAGTTATAAGCCCCAATCGGAGAGGGTATAGGAGGCCTCCACTTCCTCCTCGATGTCGTCGGGCAGATTGCAGAAGAAATCTATGCCAGTGCGTTCCTCCAGTTCCTTTATGCTGATGGCGTAGTCGGCCGGCTTGGCATTGGATATCTTCGTGGTGGTGTGCTCCGTCCAGAAGCCGATGGCTTTGTATTTGTTGTTCTTCAGGCAGAGTATTGCCATGTAGAAATATTGCGGGATGAGCAGACCGGAAGAGGTGTAGCCCTTTATCTTGTCACTGCTGTCAATGGTTCCGGCCTTCACCACATATAGTGTGTCGCGAAAACTACTGCTGTTTCCCCAGTTGTTCACCTTCGTCTCGAGGGTGAGCCAGAGGCCTTCGTTGTGGTTCTGGTTCTGCGGATGGGCATTGCTCATATAGAAAGTCTGGCCGTTTTGTTCATCACTTGATTGACGGTCGTTCGACATACACATATGACCACGGGAATAGCCGCTTCCCGTATACTGGCTGCTGTGTGTCTGATAGGCAGAGGGGATGTTCGGGTCGTCCTTCCAACTGCCGGTGCGACCGACATTGTTGTCGGGGATTCCGTTGTGGAACTGATAGACCGACCAGCGCTGTGACTTCTTGTCGCAGTCCCATTCCACACTGTAGGTAATGCCGTAGTCGACTGTCGAGTGTACACTTACGATACTGTTGCCACGCTTCAGGTGGGGATACTCCAGCCGCCATGCGTAGGGATACTGAGCAGCATCGGCCGCCGTCATGAGGTTGCGGTTCTTGTTGTTGGAATCATCGCTGTCACCACCGCCTTCGGTAGTGGTTTCAATCTTCGTTGCAAGATAGTCTTTCGACTTGCGGTTCTTGAGATAAACCTTTACGCCGGTTTCCAATTCGTTGATGATTACAATTTTGTCGTATTGGTCGGAAGTATAGGTTACGGTACTACCGTCGGTCAGTGTGATGACCGTTTTCTCGGTCTGTGCCTGCAGGGCAAGGGTGAAGAACAGGCAGAAGGTTGTTGATAATATCTTTTTCATGTCTGTCTTCTCCTCTTATTTAATAATAAGTTTGTTGCCTTTCCTTACATAGATACCCTTGTTTGGCTTCTTTGCTACTGGGCGTCCGGCAATATCGAAATAGTTCCCGTTCTCATCGCTACCAATAATGATGGCTGTAATACCTGTAGGCTGTCCGTCAATGGTTATTTGCGCTCCGTTGTGTGCATTTGCTGAACGGAAATAGGCGCGGAACGAGCAGAGCTCAAGATCCTCTGTCGGATTATAAAGCATATTGTCATTGGCAAGGAAAAGGACAGTATTGTCATTCTTCAGCAACGATTTGGCATCGTAAATGGGCACCATATCAATGTCGCCTTTAGTGACGGTTGTCAGTTCATCTGTCATTGCCACTCCGTTTGCATAAATTGAATATATGTTTTCCTTTGGCTTTATCAGATATGGATGTCCTGCTTCAATATCATAGACGGTGGTAAATTCAAGGGTATTGTTCTGACTGTCGTAACCTGTGAACTCAGCCAGTTGGATGTCGCCAATCAGATCTTCTGCATCGGGAAGCGAGAAGGGGAGTACAATTGTATTCCATGAACCTGCTGGTATTTCCCTGACAATGTTTACATTGAGTTCCTGTCCCTTGAAGTAAGTGATGTTTCCGGAATTGTCCTCTTCGTCGTACATCTCCAGAAGCATGGCCGTCGTAGTAATGTGGAGTACGCTCAGAACGGGTTGCGAAGCACTGTTGGTGGTCAGTATACCCTCAATTTCATAGCGGTTTCCTGTCACATTGACGGGCATCGTTACAGAAGAAAGGCCGTAAGTATTCTCAACCAGCAGGCTGGCAGTGCCCTCCTTGGCGTAGTAGGCAGAACCGGAACGTGAGAGTGTTACATCGGTCAACTTTACATAGTCGGCCTTGTAGGTGTCTGTCAGCAGATTGTTGAGGGTTACCTCGCGGGGAGATTCTACGGTGTAGTTGTCCAGACAGAGTATTTTCTCAGCTGTAGAGGCTTCTACCGGTATGAATTGCGGCATGCCGTTTACCACTAAATATTGTCCAACGACCGAACCGATGAGCGCCCCGTTTTGTGCGGTATGCCAGCCGGGATCATCGTTCAGGAAGTCGACAAGGCTGACGGCACCGCTGTCGTCGCGGATGAATGCCATCTGACTATTGGTCGTTCCGCTAGCTGATGCAGGATTGACATAGGTGATATGGGCTGGATTTGACTTGTCCAACTTCAGCATTGCCACGCTGCCCGAAGTGAGTTGCTTCAAGGATCCAATGGTATTCACGGTCGGGTAGGTGCCCTCTGTGGCAGTTACCTTTACCCACTTGATTTCCCATGTGCCGGCTTTAGTCGCTGTACTGGTGTACTTAAAGCCCAGGTAAATCTTCTGTCCACTATAGTCTGAAAGATCGATGTCGCCTGTTTCGACGAAGGTCCAACTCATTGTGGTAGGATAGGTGTAGCCTGTAAGTTGTGTCCAGTTTGCCTTATCGGTTGAAATCCACAGTGTGGCTTCGTCCTTGGCTGTGGCTACGGAACTGAAATAGTTCAGTGCCTGATAGAAAGAACATTTGGCATCGGTATACATGGTCAGGTCGATTTGGGGTGAGATGAGCCACGATTCCGCTGCAAAGTCCGTGTAGTTGGCATAGCCCGAGGCTTTCATTCCGTAGGAGGAGGTCTGTGTCCAAACCTCGGTCAGTGCCGGATCGAGCGAAACATTGCTGATGGTGAAATTGCCTTGGCTGGCCGTGAAGTCCTGATTCAACAATGTTGTCTGCGCTGAAGTGTTAACCATGTGCAAACACAGCAACGCTGTCAACAAGGAGATTTTCTTTATCATGGATTTAGAATTTAGTGTCTGTTCTGGTTTTATATAATGTAGTATCGATTAGTTGTGCATTACGGCCAGTCGGAGGAATTATATGTGCTTTCCACCGTCGCCTCAACATCATCTGGCAGGTTGCAGAAGAAGTCTATGCCTGTGCGGCGTTCCAGTTCGTCAATGGTGATGTATTCTTCTGTCTTTTCACTGGCCTGCGTGCTGTGGTAAGTCCAGATGCCAACGGCAGTGTAGGTGTCGGTCGATTTAGTGTAGCCCATCAGTGCCATGTAAAAATACTTCGGCACAAGCAAACGATTGTTGCAGAGTTCACTCTTCACACCTGACTCCGTTACGCCGTTGATGGTTACATTCTCGATGGTGGCGGCTTTCACCACATAGAGCGTATCGAAACTGGTAGTCCATGTGCGAACCTTTTCTTCCAATGTTGCCCATTGTCCGCCGTTGTGATAGTGCACCTGCGGCTGAATGTTGCTCAGGTAGCATGTCTGCTTGCTCATGTCAGTTGAATAGCGTCGGTCGGCAGAAGGGCACAGATGGCCTCGGTCAAACCCGCTGCTCTTATAATCGGCAAGCGTGGAGCGTGTACTTGAAGGCAACTCGGTGTCTTCTTTGAAATCATCTGTACGCGACACATTCTGTGTTGCAATCTTATCGTACATCTGGTAGCAGGTGAAACGGTTGGCTATAAGGCTGTTGTCCCACTCAACCTGATAGCTGGTCATGCCGTCGCACTCCCTGATGAGCCATGACTGGTTGGCGTTGTCGCGAATGCGGGGCCATTCGAGGTTGTACATTTGCTTGGAAGCATCGTAATAGTTGGACAGCGAGTTGCGGTTGGCATTGCCATCGGTGTCGCCACCTCCACCTCCGCTGGTCGTGAACTCATAGGCAGAAATCAGATAGTCGTGCGATTTCGTTTCGCCTGTGAGATAGATTTTCACACCGTAGCCAGATGTCAGTGTGAGGTCGTTGAACACACGGATAGAGTCGTATTGCTCGCTGGTATATGTCAGCGTCGAACCGTTGCGCAGCGTGAGGGTGGCAGTCTTGTTGCTACTGCTGACCACGACGGTCTGCGCCTGCGTCTGTACTGCCATGATGAGACAGCAGAATGTGAATATATATTTTTTCATAGCTGTGAATCGTTTAGGTTTGTTTTTTCCTCGTCAGATTGTTCCCAATAATCGTTTGGCCATAAGCGGGGAGCCAGGGCACCGCCTGGGTTACCTCCTTCGTCGCCTCCGGAGATGGCAGGGTCGCCGTCCACCTTGCCGCTGACAGCGATGGCGAAGGTCTGTTCAATGGATATGCAAATGGTCTCAGGGGAAATATATGTTCTTTTCATGGTCGGGCAATATTATTTGATGATGACTTTACTTCCTTCTTTCACATATATTCCTTTCTGGAACATGTCGGAGAGACTACCAATTCTGCGGCCGCTGAGGTCGTAGTAGATATCACTGCTTGCGCTGTTGTTCAGGTCAACGGAAGTGATTCCTGTAGTCTGGCCGTCCACCTGAACCTTTGCGGGTGCCGACTGGGCTCCGTTGGTCTTGAAATAGGCGCGGAAGGCTTTCATTTCAGCTGTCACATTGGGATAATAGAGCGTATTCCCAGAACCGAGGAAGAGCGATGTCTTGTCGTCCTTCTGCAATTCGGTCGGGTCGAACACGGGCGTGAAGGTGTAGTTGCCGTAGGTGACGGGAACAGTAGTGTTGGTCACCTCGACTCCGTTCAAAACAATATTGGATGCTGTCGTTCCCGTAGGATAGATGAGGTAGGGCTTGCCGGCCTCGATATCCGTCACAGTGGTAAACTCGAGCGTGTTGGCTGTTGCGTCGTAACCGGTCAATGCGGCAATCCTCACTTCACCGATGGCATCGGCTGCTTCTGCCAAGTCGAAGGGCAGGCAGATGGTGTTCCAAGTGCCGGAAGTCAGTGCGCGGGTCAGCGTCAGGTTGACGCTTTCTCCGTCGTGGGCTGCCAGCAGGGTGGAGTTGGTCTGGTTCTCATTGAGCGCCAGTGAGGAAATGGTTTGCTGCAGGGTGAGCAGGTGCAGTTGCGAAGCACTTTCGGAGGTGGTTCCCAAGATGCCTGTCACGGTGAAACGCTTGCCTGTTACGGTGCTGGGCAGGGAAATGGTAGAGAGGTTAAACCCATTGTCTATGCTCACGGTGTTGGTTCCGTCGCTGAGGAAGTAGTTGTCGCCAGACTTTGTCATGCTTACTTCCGAGAGTTGCAGATAGTCTGCACGGTAGGTGTCGGCCACGAGGTCAGCAATGCTTACGGTGCGGGGTGAGATGGCTGCGTAGTTGTCCAGGCAGAGCATCTGCCAAGCATCGGTCTTGCTGCTTTCCACAAACTTTGGCATTCCGTTCTCTACAACATACTGTCCATAGATTTTTCCAATAAGCGCACCGCTGGCTTGTGTGTGCCAAGAGCGGCTGGCAGATGCCACATTGGCAAATTGTACGGCACTGTAATTGTCGCGTATGTAAGCATTTTGTGCCGAAGAAGTGCGCGCTGCAGATGGTGGGTCAACGTATTGTATGACTGCTGCATTGCTTTCGGAGAGCGTCAAGATGACATTCTTGCCACTTTCCAACGCCTTCATTTCGTTGAAATTGGTTATAGAAACAGGTGCAGAACCCAAAATTTCATAGTTAACAGTAACGGTTCCTATATTGGAAGTTGCACTTGCAGTAAACGTAACAGATTCTGTTGTCGTGTTTGCTGAAGTCCATACATAACCTGAAAGCGTACCACTGTCAGCCGTAAAATTGAAATCAGTTTTGGTTCCCTGCGTGAAAGTGATACCAGTCAGATAGTAACCCTCTGGCACAGAAAAAGTAAGAGAGCCATTGGTATATACGCGAAGGTCATATTTGCCACTTGTATTCCATATGCGCGTGGGAGTGGAACCGCTTGTCGCAGTCATGGAAACAGGGCTAACGGTGTATGCGGTGGTTTCCAAATTTGTACCGGAACTGGCACCTGGTACGTCCAGACCAAGTTGTTCCAAACCTGCCTGTGTATTAAATATATAGGTGGCAGAACCCCCTTCTACAGGAGCAGACGACTTGGTGAAAGTCTGGGTGGCCACATCGCTGGCATTGTTGGCCGTATCGTAGGCAATGGCTTTGACGGTGGTCGTGGCCGAGATGCTGAATGCGCCTGTATAGGCTGTACTGCCAGACGATGGGGTAGTGCCGTCGGTAGTGTAGTAGATGCTTGCACCGACATCGGCAGTGATGGAAATTGAACTGCTTGTGGTGAAATTGTCCGTACCTGAAATGACAGGAGTGGACGGTTTCTTGTAGAATGTTTCCGTTGCAACAGTACTTATAACGCTGTTTTTCACGGCAATGGCCTTGACGGTAGTAGTGGCCGTAATGCTGAAAGCAGTGGAGTAGAGGTTGCTGCTTGTGGTTGGGGTAGTACCGTCAGTGGTGTAATAGATACTTGCGCCCGAGTCGGCAGTAATGGAGATAGACGAACTGGTTTCAAATGGGGTAGTACCTGAAATGGTCGGTGGATTGACCGTCGTGGTGGTTCCTCCAGTCGTCCAGGTTATCTCAATCTGGTCTACATAGAGGGCTCCGTTGTTGGAACGAATACCAATATATTGGTAACTTCCTGTTATTGTGATGGTTTGATCTCCGTCGGAGCATGTAAAACTTGCTATTTCCGTGCCTTTATCATTGCCGTAAAGGTCGCTTGCGGCAGTGTAGGCGCTGTTTTTACCATATACCTTCAGGACACGGGCTGTGTTGGTATTGGAGTTCCATGTGATTTTTACGCTTTTTACAGTTCCGCCTGAGGTCGTTGTAACAATACCGGCATTGTTTGTGTTACGCAATTGAATGGTCGCACCGGATGCCGTCACTCCAGACGCATTATTACCAGCGTAAACAGCATCGGAAGTAAGGGTTACACCGGAAAAATCCGCATAAGATTTGTTGAGGCCTACATCATGGATCGTGTAGGTCAGCACATCGGTGACATCGGCTGCCTGGGTCGGAATGAATCCGAAACACAGCAATACAGCCATGCAAAATAGATGTAATCTGTTTTTCATTGATTTGGGTTATTTAAGTTTCTAATTGTCATTTAAGGGTATGCAAAGTTAAGCATAAAATTCAGACCTGCAATTTTTTAATATAAAAAATAAGCTACAAACCTTCCAAAATCAATTATTTAGATAAATTCTTACGATTTGGAAGGACAATAAGCATATTGAAAATAATTTCCTGCCGTTCCCAAATCGTTTTCCGTTTTGAACCTATTCGCATTCCGTTTGGGGCTCAAATGGCATGCGAATGAGGCTCTTTCAGGTTGCGTTTAGGCCCCAGACGGAATCACATTGCAATTTGCTGATAACCAGAAAGATGCCTGTTTGTGCAAATAATGCACATTATGATAAATAGAGTTTTTGGTTATCAAATGTAAGGATAAACAAAAATCCCCCACCGGTTGGTGAGGGAAATGCGTGTGCTGAATTAATTTTGCTTACAATCCATCGCATTCTTCCAGCCAGAGGCTGCTCTGTGCATCGCTGGGCATGCGCCAATCGCCGCGCGGACTCAACGAAACGCTGCCGACCTTGGGACCGTCTGGCAGACATGAGCGTTTGAACTGCTGCGAGAAAAATCTCCTATAGAATGTCTTCAGCCATTTCTTGATGGTCTCTGCATCGTATTCATCCTTGAAAGCGTGGCATGCCAACAGGAAAACTTTGGCCGGACGGAATCCGTAGCGCATGACATTGTAGATGAAAAAGTCGTGAAGTTCGTACGGTCCCACAATATCTTCCGTCACCTGCGAAATCTTTCCATTGCCTTCTGTTTCCACCAGTTCCGGGCTGATTGGCGTTTCGACGATGTCGATGAGGAGTTGTTTCGTGGCTTCGTCGTCAAGTTGTTGTGCAACATAGCGGACGAGGTATTTCACAAGCGTCTTGGGAACGCCGGCATTGACGCCGTACATCGACATGTGGTCGCCGTTATAGGTGGCCCATCCGAGGGCCAGTTCGCTCAAGTCGCCCGTGCCGACCACTACTCCACCCACCTGATTGCTAAGGTCCATGAGAATCTGTGTGCGTTCACGCGCCTGGCTGTTTTCGTAGGTGATGTCCTTCACCGACGGATCGTGTCCGATGTCCTGGAAATGCTGCTGAACGGCCTTCGTAATGCTGATTTCGCGCATGGAAATGCCAAAGGCCTGCATCAGTTTCTGAGCATTGTGGTAGGTGCGGTCGGAAGTGCCAAATCCGGGCATTGTAACACCGAGGATGCCCTTGCGGTCGTAGCCCAGCAAGTCGAAAGCCTTGACACAAACCAGCAATGCCAGTGTGCTATCCAGCCCACCGGAGATGCCCAGCACCACATTCTTTGTGTTGATGTGTACCAGTCGCTTGGCCAGTGCCAGGGTCTGAATACTGAATATTTCCTCACAGGAAGGCTGCATCCGGCTCTCTATAGGAATAAACGGGTGCTTGTTTATATTTCTGTATTTCAGAAGATTATCATTAACTGACGAAAGTGAATTATTGACGGTTGAATGCGTATGGACGACAATGGCCGTTTCGTTGCGCTGGGCATTGATGAAGGTTGTGTTTTTCCGTCGGTCAGAGCGCAACAGTTCGATGTCAATTTCGCCGAGGATGAGTTGCGGCTGCAGGCTGAAACGCTTGCCTTCGTGCAGTAGTTTTCCGTTCTCGTAGATGAGCACATTTCCACCATAGACAAGGTCCTGGGTACTTTCACCGAACCCGCTACCGGCATAGATGTAGCCGCAGATGGTGCGTGCGCTCTGCTGTGCCAGCAGGCTTTTCAGGTATTCGTGCTTGCCTGTGGTCTCGTTGCTGGCCGAGAGGTTGAAGATGAGATCGGCACCAGCCAGCGTCAGATGGTTGCTGGGCGGTACAGGTGCCCACACATCCTCGCAGATTTCGATGCCAAAAGTGACACCCTCCTCGGTCTTGAACACCTGATGCTCGGCTGTCACGGTGAGTTTGTTGCCGGCGTAATGAATTTCAGTCGGTTTGAGGTCCTGTGCCGAGGCAAACCAGCGCTTCTCGTAGAATTCATTGTAGTTCGGCAGGTAGATCTTGGGGACGATGCCCAGAATGTTACCGCCCTGCAGCACGATGGCGCAGTTGAGCAAGAGGTTGCCAACTTCGATGGGGATGCCGACTATGGAGATGATATTCAGTTTCCGTGTGCAGTCGATAATCTGCAGCACTGCCCGTTCCACCTCGTTCAAGAGGAGCTGCTGCGTGAACAGATCCTGGCAGGTGTAGCCCGTGAGTGAGAGTTCAGGAAAGGTGATGATCTCTGCACCGCTGCTCTCGGCTTGAATGATACAGTTCTCGATTTGTTTCCGGTTGAATTGTACATCGGCAACTTTCAAACTGGGAATGGCTGCCGCGATGGTGACAAATCCGTGTTTCATGTGATTGGAGGTTATAGGTTTTGAGGTTTCGGTTTTTTGAGGTGGTAGGTTTTATCTAATGGTTACTTGCGTTGCGCCGTAGCCGTATTCCAGGAATGAGGCATCCTGATATTGGTACTGTTTGTACTTATGCTGCAGTTCGTTGATGATGGCGTGGCGGAGAACGCCCTCCCCTTTTCCGTGGATAAAGATGATTTTCAGTCCCTTGCGCTTAGCATTTTCTTTCAGTACGGAACGGAACTTCTCCATTTGGTAGGCCAGTATCTTTTCTGGGGTGGCCCTCAACAAACTGTGCAAGTCAGTCGATGGTACTCCTTCGGGGTTGTCGAGTAATTGGTTTGCATGCAAGTCAACGACCAATGCATCGTGTTCTTCCTTGCGCTTAACAACTTTCTTCGGTTGCTCCTCCGCATTTTTGTACATGCTCTCTTTAAGCTGTCTGGCATCAATCTGGAGAGGATTGTTCGGCCGATCGGCCTCCACTATGGCATAGATGAGCGCCGCTGTCTCGAAGAAAGGATTCTCCTTGAAGTCATGCAATTTGAAAAACTTGTTTGTGTCGATGTGCAGCTGCACATCGACAGGCTGCTTTAGCATGAATGTCTTTTGTTGCTTGTAGGCCAGTGCCTGTACGACAATCTTGCCAAAGTCACTGATGTCCTCCCTGGCAATTTCGTCAAGCAACAGTTGGGTGTTTGGCTCCACTTCGCCATGATAGCGCAGATGCCAGTTGTTTCCTTCGGAAGTGAGATAGGTAAACTGGAGAAAATAGTTGCTGTCGTTGACAAGGTAAAGTTCAAAATTGGTCTGGAAGAAGTTGCCGCGTTCTATGGGAGTGATGCCGAGGAAGAGCGAGAGCTTGTCGCCGCCCTCTCTTTCAACCACTGTGTCGGTATCTGCAGGTAGATCAGATTTTTCTTTCTGGATGGCCTTGTCACTTACCGGAGCGGCAACGGCATGCTGTTTGGAAAGTCCGGGCAGTGTCTGCTGATCCTCAACGACAACCACCTCCTGGGTAAGCATCGGTATCTGGAACCCGTCCTCGTCCTCAACCAGCACTTGGTTGCCGCGGAAGCCGGCCACCACTCCACCACCTTTCTCGTGTAAAAATCGTACTTTGTCGCCTATTTTCATTTTCTATCCTTGGGGATTACAGTTGGTCGTGCTAGCAAAGTTACGCAAAAAAGCCATTAGCGCAAAATTTATGCTGTTTTCTGACAATTAGGGGATGAGCAGACTGCTGTCGCCGTAACTGAGAAATCGGTAGTTGTTGTGGAGCGCATAGTCGTATATTTCCTTCCAGTTCCCGTTAACGAAAGCGCTGACGAGGAGCAGCAAGGTACTTTTGGGCTGATGGAAGTTGGTGACGAGCATGTTGACGAGTTTGAACTGGTAGCCCGGCACGATGATAATTTGTGTGGAGGCACAGATTTCTGTCAAGTGGCTGTCGTCCATGTGTCTCAGGATTGCCTTGATGGCATCTTCTGCCGGTATGGTTGGTGCATTATCGCCGTATGGTTCCCATTGGGCTACATGGAATAAACGATGATTTGGTTCTTTCTTTCTCAGGAGTTGGCTGCCGATATAGTACAGACTTTCCAGCGTGCGGACGCTTGTCGTACCCACTGCGACAATGGAACCCAGGTGTTGCAGTAACGATTCCAGTGTCTGCCGTTTTACAACGAAGAATTCTGCATGCATGTCATGGTCGGCAATTTCTTCACTTTTGACGGGACGGAAGGTTCCTGCTCCCACATGGAGGGTGAGTTCCGTCCGTGCGATGCCTCGTTGCTGTAAGTCATCGATGACTCTTTCTGTGAAATGCAATCCTGCGGTGGGGGCCGCTACACTGCCTTTTATCTTAGAGTAGACCGTCTGATAGGTGGTCTTGTCGCTTTCTTCAGTCTTGCGGTTCAGGTATGGCGGAATGGGCAGTTCGCCCATGGCATCGAGTATGTCGGCAAAGGAGATGGCGGAATTGTCCCATGTGAATTCCACTATCTGGCTGTTCCCGTGCGTTCCTTCGCGCCGTGCCTGTATGGCGGTCGGGCTATTGTTGCCATTAATTGTGGCCTCGAGCGTCCCTTCCTTCCACTTCTTTTGGTTGCCGATGAGGCATAGCCAGGAGCATTTCCCCTTGGCCTGAAACACCTGTTCATAGTCGGCGGGGAGGAAAGGTTCAAGCAGAAACACTTCTATGAGTGCCCCGGAAATTTTGTTGAAATGCAGTCGTGCCTGAATGACGCGAGTGTTGTTGAACACCATCAGTGAGTTGGAAGGCAGATGGTCGCCCAGGTTGCGGAACACATCGGTGGAAAGTTCTCCGCCACAATAGACAAGCAGTTTGGAACTGTCGCGCTCTTTCAGCGGAAATTTTGCAATCCGATGGTCAGGCAGCGGATAGTCGTAGTCGGCTATTTTCATATAGGTTGTGAGGTTTCAGGTGTAAGGCTTGCGGTTGAGGTCATATTATTTCGAGGTTCTTTGTCTCCATCCAACCTGTATTACCGTCTTCCAATTCTATCTCATACCAGCCTTTAACACCCTTGTCGGTGATGATAACTTTTGTCCCTGCATGGAGGAGAATTATCTGCTCGCTGGATGTGGAAGCTGATTTGTAAACTTGTGTGGCGTCCATAACGATGCCGGCCTCCTCGGATTGGATTATCCGTTGTTGTGTGTAGGCAAAGAGATGGGAAAATAGGAAGAGAAGGAATGCCAGCAGTGCGCCGTAGAATCCTACCTTGCGCAGCCACAGCGGGTCGGCAAAAAGATAGAAGAAGAACAGAATGAAGGCGAGCACAAGTACACTTACGCCCAGAATGGCCCAAGCGTCGGCCGGCATAAGATGGATAATGCTCAGGAACCATCGCTGGATGAGCATTTGTGACTTCGGCTGTATTTTATCAATCGTCTTACTTTTCGACAGTTGCAGGTTGAAAAGAACATCGCCGTCGCTTGGATCGATGCGATAGGCTCGTTCAAAATTAAGAACTGCCAGTGGGAAGTTGTTCAGCCGATAGTAGGCGTTTCCCAGATTGTAATAGAGTTTTGCATCGGGTTCTTCCTTGAGCAGATACTCGTATTGATCGGCAGCAATCTTATAGTTGCCTTTCTGGTACTGTACATCGGCATCCTGCTTGGTGGTTGCCTGCATGACTGTGGTGACACAGAGGAGCAATATTGTCAGAAGCATCTTGGTATTTATAGTGTTTTTGCCCCTTACCCTGATTGCCTCCTCTATGCCAACGATGCTGCGTCGGGCATTGTCGAGTATTTGCTGCATATCGGCTGTATTGTGGCTGGGGGCATACCGCATGTATTCGCATTCGTCTATCGAATGGATGAACTGTTCCGTTATTTCTGGTGCGATGCCGGCTTTTGTCAATTCCCCCTGAATGTTTTCACGTGAAAGATGCTCCGGTGCAATGTTCAGTTTGTAAGCAACATATCCCCAGAGGATACGCTGCACTTCTTCGCAGCATTCACTGTCTTTCCCTTCATGCATTAGTTTATTTGCCTTCCGCATACGCTTCTCGGCTATTCGGTTTGCTTTCCGGTTGCGCAGAGCTACGATATCAGCATTGCTCTGAGCCCGCTTGCGGAAAACAGACAGCAACAATGCGAACAACGCAGTGGAGAATAGGATTGTGCCCCAGTGATAAGGCGTTCCCCAGAAATGAAGTCGGCCACCATTGGCATTGCCTGTCTTGATGTCTCTTATGTCTCGCTCCTTCATTTCAGTTTCATTATCAGCGGAAGAGCCGCCCCTACTCTTCTCCACCGTAACAGTGACAGGGGCAGTTTGGAGGGTTTTATATTCCTTGTCGGCAGTGTCGAAATAGACAAACCGAGCTCCTGGAATGGTAAATTCGCCTGGAGTCTGAGGTATGACGGTAAAAGCATAGTCAATGCTTCCCTCCAGTCCTTTCTCTGTCAATTGGGTGTGGTCGGTTATCTTCGGTTCGTACTGGTCGAAACTGGTAGGCATCTTCACTTCAGGTTGCTTGAGCAACTTGATGTTACCTGTTCCCTTTACTGTCACAGTCAGCGTTAATGCCTCGCCGGCCTTGACCTTTGGAGAAGATACTGCGGCTTGCATGGTGAAGTGTCCCACTCCACCCGAGAAACCATCGGGCCGCTTCGGAAGAGGCATTACCTCAACGCTGATGCTGGGTGCGACGATGTTGCGCCTTATTTCCGTGTAGTTGGAGCCTCCATTGAGGAATGCTTCGAATGGATCGGTGGCCTTGTTTTCCTGTACAACAATGCCTTTGAAAGTGATACTGGGTATTTCCAAACGGCCCGTCATCTGCGGATACATCACATACTGGCTCCAAGTGACACACTTGTAGGTCTTTCCGTTGACCTGTTCCATGTGAAAGGATTTTTGTTGTGGCAGGGGAATCTCCTGTGTGTGAAATCCCTTCAGATCGGGCATCTTTCCCTCCAGTTGTGTCAGTTCCTGCGTAGTGAACACCTTATAAGTCAACAAGATGGGCTCCTGCTCATAAACGCTTCGCTTGTCGGCACTCACCCGGATGAAAAGTTCATTTCCGGAAGAGATGTGTGCCCCCTGGTCACTATGCATCTTCGGTGTTCCTCCCGACTGGACGGCATCACCTGCCACGGTAATTTTGGCCGCTGGCGATGTCAGGCTTTTTCCTTTGACAACAGCACGGGCACCTGCTATGGTGTAGGTTCCGCGTTTCTCGGCATAGAAGGTATAGGTATATCGTGTGCTGGCTGACGAAGATGTGTGTCCGTTCACCATTTGTATGCTCGATTGCTGCGACCTGTAGGGACCTGCCACCAATTGCAATCCGGCTGGAACTTCCGCCAATCGGAACTCATCCACATCGGCAGTGCTCAGCGTATAAACCACTTGAAAGTTCTCCCCGGTGGCGACCCGGCCTGGTGTCGATACCTTTATGTCCTGCGCCCATCCTGCAGAAGTGAGGAACAAGAGCATCACTACATGAATGAATCGTAGATTCCTGTACATTATTTTATATTTATATGTAATGGTCAATACTGAAAACAGGGTTCACCCTAAATGGTAACTGCCAGAAGACAATGCTTTACCAGTTTTTTTCCGGTTGGCGTGCCTGGGCGGGATGTGCCTGCTTTTCAATTTTCTTTTTTGTGTTCTTCTCCTCTTGGATGGCTGCATTGAGCAGGCGTTCGGCATTCTCGCGGCTCATCTGTCCCTGTTGCTCTTGCTGCTGCTTACTCTGTTGCTGTTGGTTCTGCTCGTCTTTTTGCTGCTGTTGCGACTGATTTTGTTGATTCTGCTGATTTCCCGATTGCTGTTGTTGCTGCTGTTGTTGTTTTGGAGGATTTTGCTTCGGTTGCTTTTTCAGCATCTTCTGGCAGAGGGCAAGATTGTATCGGGTCTGATTGTCGGTAGGATTGCATCGCAGACTCTCCTTGTATGCTTCAATGGCCTGTTCGTATTGCTGATTGTTTTGGAAGATGACTCCCAGATTATGGTATGACATTGAACGGCGGTAGCGGTCTTTCTGCATCTCTCCAGACTTGACGAACTGCACGGCAGCCAAGGAGTCTTTCCGGAGCATCATCTGTGCGCACCCCAGATTATATTGCGCTACGGCATTGTTCGGATTGGAGGCAACAGCCTGTCGGTAACTTCTCTCAGCAGCATCGAATTGCTTTTGTCTATAAAGCCGGTTGCCTTCGCGAATGAATTTACGGTCAGCCTGTGCACTGGCAGCCGCACAGACAAGCATCAATATGAGTATGGTAATGAAACGATGCATAGGCTATTTCTTTTTGTCGAACACCTTGATACGCCGCAACAGGGGGTTACGCATTTCCCAGACGAACATTTCTGCCAGGAAGCATGCCAGCGAAAGGATGACAAAGAGCGGAAACTGTTCTGCATATTCGCTGTAGACAACGCTCTCCGTTTCTCCGTGCTGGAGGCGTTCAAGGTCATTATTAAGGCGTTCCTGCGCCTGACGGGTATTGTCTACATGGATGTAGCGGCCGTTGCCTGCTGTGGCGACGGCCTGACACATGGCAGTATTCAGGCGAGTTACCACGGTGTTACCCTGTCGGTCGGCCATATATCCCCCTCCTTCAACAGGGATGGGAGCCCCCTGTTCGGAGCCTACACCCAGTATAAACACATTGATGCCAGCCCGTTTTGCTTTCTTGGCCATCTTTTCAGCTTCTCCTTCATGATTCTCACCATCGGTGATGAGCACGATGGCCTTGCCGATTGTGGTGTTGGTGCTGAAGCATTGCATGGCCATGTCGATGGCTGCTGCGATATCTGTGCCCTGTACGGGAATCATTTGCGGAGAACTTTCTGAAAGGAGCATTCGTGCGGAAACGAAGTCGTTGGTCATCGGCAACTGCACATAGGCTTTCCCTGCGAAAACAATCATCCCCAGCTTGTCGGTCGTGAAGTTGTCCAATAGATTTTCAATGAGCAGCTTACTCTTTTCCAGTCGCGATGGTTTTACATCGGTTGCATTCATGGAATTGCTCACATCAAGGGCTATCATTATCTCTATCCCATTCCGTTTTTCCCTGGAAAACTTGCTGCCTAACTGCGGTCTGGCCAATGCGATGATGAGAAAGAATATTCCTGCCAGTAGCAAGATGAACTTCAGCAGGGTGCGTTTGTTCGACAGCATCGGTGTCATCTGGCGAACGAGTTGCGGATCGCCTATGCGCTTGTAGGCTTTTCGCTTGGACCGCAAGACAAAAAGGCGCACGATTGCAAGAACGGCAAGCAACAGCAGAAGCCAGAGGTATTGAGGACTTTCGAAGCGGAACATGAGGCTTATTTACGGATTTCGTGATTTACAATTTACGAATTTACATGATTTATGCTTTCTATGGCAGCCGGCGCAGGACAAACCAGCGGACAAACAGTTCAAACAGTATCAGCAACAATGCAAGCAATGCGAAAGGCTGGTACTTTTCATGCCACTTGGAAAACTGGTTGACTGTAAGTTTCGACTTTTCCAGTTTATCAATTTCGTTATAGATCTGTTCCAGTTCTTTATTGTTGGTGGCACGGTAGAACTGTCCGTCAGTAATCTGGGCGATGTCGGTGAGCGTCTTTGTGTCGATTTCCACCTGCACATTTACATATTGAGTGCCTCCCCCCACCTGCACAGGATAGGGAGCAGTGCCATTCGTTCCCACGGCGATTGTGTAGATTCTGATGCCTAGGCTCTTTGCTATTTCTGCACTTGTCAGGGGTGAAATCTCTCCACGGTTGTTGCTGCCATCGGTCAATAGGATGATAACCTTGCTCTTTGCCTTTGAACTTTTCAGCCGGGTTATTGCGTTTGCTATGCCCATGCCGATGGCAGTACCATCGTCAATCATTCCACGGTAGGCCAAGTCGGTGCGGAGATTCTGCAGGAGGTTGAGCAGTGATGCATGGTCGGTAGTCAGTGGGCACTGTGTAAACGCCTCGCCAGCGAAGATGGCCAGTCCGATGTTGTCTGTCGGACGGTTACTGATAAATTCTGTGGCGACACGCTTGGCTGCCTCAATTCGGTTGGGGGTGAGGTCTTCTGCCAGCATGGAGGTGGACACATCCATTGCCATCATGATGTCAATGCCTTCCGTTTCCTTCTGATTCCATGCCGTGTGCGAAAGCGGACGGGCCAGGATGAAGACAAGCGCACCGAGCGTCAGGCAGCGGATGACAAAGGGGAGGTGTTGCATCCGGCTGCGCCAGGTACGGGGCAACTGCTCCATTGTCACGGTACTGGTATAGCGCATTGACGGAGTCTTCTTCCTCCACAGTCGCCAATAGAGAACGGCAATGGGGATGAGCAAGAGCAGGAAGAGCAGATATGTCTTGTGGGCTAGAATCATGCTGGGTGTCAGGATAGGATTTCTATGGGGAAGTGGATGAGGTATGTTATGGTGGCCAGAATCAGAAGGACAAGCACTACGGCTACGACCTTCAGCAGACGACGCTCGCCGGTGGTTTGTTTCCCGTTGAGTTTTTCCTTCATTACTTTCATTTCTTCGGGCGTAGGTATGTATTTGCTTTCTTCAATGTATCTCACGGCAGTGTCCATGTGTGTTTCCCGCTGTTCTGGTGTTGGCTCGTGCTTGGCAAACTTCGCGAGATCGGCAGCCTCCAAGAGGAGTTGTAGCTCTCCGAGCAGATGTTTTTGCCCCTTGGCATAGAGCCCGGCAATGATTTCGCTGGAGGTCATCTCCAGGGCGTTGATGCCGAACCGCTCTGCAATGTATAGGCGCATGCTGTCGGTCAACCGCGTATAATAGGCCTTGCCCGGGGCGTCCTTTTCTTGTTGCAACAGGTTGATGCCTGCCAATGCTTTCTCATGTGGCAACAGGAGTTTTTTCGGACGCAGGTTGAAATGCAGGCGGCGGCGGTTGCGTATCAACCATAGCACAAGGAATAGCAATGCCACCAGTACTTGCTGGGCAATGAAGGTCCAGAGCATAGGGAGCCATTCCTGCCACATGAAGGGATTGTTCTGCACATCCTTCGGCGGGTAGAAATTTTCTGGGTGGAGGGTATCCACTTCAAGGGTGATGACCTTCAAGGCCAGCGGTTCCGTCTGGAAAGCCTGACCGTTTATCTTCACCTGCTGTGGAGGAAGTGGATAGAGTCCCTCTTCGAAGGAGGTGACGGCCCAGGTGTGGGTAATGGTGCGACCGGATTTGTCGGTTACGGTATCGGCTGCCACGCGGTCAATAATCTCCACTTTGTCGGATATATAGGTGCGCGGTTCAAGTTTTGGCAGTTCCACGCGGGCCGACTTGTCTGTCTGTACCGTGATACTGTAGTGTGCCTGCGAGCCGATCATTATCTCGATGGAATCGATGGAGGCCTTCACCGACATCGGACCGTTTTGTGCCTTGATACCGGCGACTCCCATGAGGAGCAGCATGAATGTTGTAAGAGCCTGTTTCTTCATTTTCGTCTGTCAAACAGTTCTTGCAGTGCGGTCACATAGTCGTCGGCAGTAGAGATGGAAACAAAGTCGGTCTTGGCTTTGTTGAACATAGTCTTGAGTCTCTCTTGGCGGTGTTCCCAGTTCTCGGCATGCTGCCGGCGGACGGCCTTGCTGTGCGTGTCTACCATGATGTGTTCGCCGGACTCCGCGTCATAGAGTTGGAGCAGTCCCACATCGGGCAGTTGCTCTGCCATGCGGTCGTATGACTGGATGGCAATCAAGTCGTGACGGTCGGCCACCATCTGGAGATTTTTCTCGAACGAGTTGCCCTGTACGAAGTCGCTGATGAGGAAAGCGGTGCTCCTTCTCCGAACAACATTGAAGAGGAATTCCAATGCCACATTGAGGTCTGTGCCGCTACTGCTCCCCTCTGTGGTCAGCAGTTCGCGGATGAGCAGTAGCGCATGCTTCCTTCCTTTCTTCGGAGGGATGTATTTCTCTATCTTGTCGGTGAAGAAGATGGCGCCGATTTTGTCTCCGTTCTGGATGGCGCTGAGGGCAAGCGTGGCAGCCAGTTCAACCATCTGGTCGTGCTTTGACTGGCGCTGGGTGCCGAAGAAGAGCGACCCCGACACATCGATGAGCAGTACGACGGTGAGTTCGCGTTCTTCTTCAAAGACCTTTACATAGGGATGTCCGAAGCGGGCGGTCACATTCCAGTCTATGTCGCGCACATCGTCGCCAGGCTGATAGTCGCGAACTTCGGCAAAGGACATGCCTCTTCCTCGGAATGCCGAGTGGTATTGTCCGGCAAAGACATTCCTTGAGAGTCCGCGCGACTTTATTTCAATCGTGCGCACCTTGGCCATCAGTTCGCGGGTATCCATCATGGCACTTCAACAGCGTTCAGGATCTCACTTATGATTTCCTCACAGGTCATGCCGTTGGCTTCTGCCTCGTAGGTGAGACCGATACGGTGGCGCAGCACATCGTGTGCGATACCGCGTACATCCTCGGGAACGACATATCCCCTGCCCTTCATCAGTGCGCATGCCTTGGCGGCCTTTGCCAGCGAGATGCTTGCACGAGGGCTGCCGCCGAAGGCTATCAGCCCTGTCAGCGACTGAAGGCCGTACTTCTCCGGAGAACGCGTGGCCTGCACCAACTGGGCAATGTAGCGCACAATCTTCTCGTCAATGTAGATTTGGGCGGCTACCTCACGCAAGTGCTCCACATCTTCGAGGGTGCAGATGGCAGCGGCTGGCGTCAAGCCGGAAGTGCTGAGTTGGGAGGTTTCAGGTCTGAGGTTTTGCTCAACGATTTTCTGTTCCTCGTCAAGCGAAGGGTAGCCCACCACTGTCTTGAGCATGAACCGGTCAAGTTGTGCCTCGGGCAGAGGGTAGGTTCCTTCCTGCTCTATCGGGTTCTGCGTGGCCATCACCAGGAAGGGAGCCGGCAGCGACAGCGTTTCCTCGCCGATGGTGACCTGATGTTCCTGCATGGCCTCAAGCAGGGCGCTCTGCACTTTTGCCGGTGCACGGTTAATTTCGTCGGCCAGCACGAAGTTGGCAAAGATGGGACCGCGCTTCACGCTGAACTTTTCCTCACGCTGCGAATAAATCTGCGTGCCAGTCAAGTCGGCCGGCAGCAGGTCGGGGGTGAACTGAACGCGGCTGAAATCAGCCTTCACCAGACGGGCCAGGGTACTGATGGCAAGGGTTTTGGCCAAACCTGGGGCACCCTCCAGCAGGATATGCCCGTTGCTCAGCAGTGCCATGACAAGTGCATCAACCAGCCGATTCTGGCCGACGATGGTCTGGTGCATGCCATCCTGCAACTGTTTTATCAGTCCACTCTCCTGCTCTATCCGGGCAGTCAGTTCTCTCATGGTTAGTTCTTCTGTCATATCCGTATGTGAATTGTTTATTTTTCCGTGCAAAATTACAACAAAAGCAGCATACTTCCCCCAGCAGAATGGTAAAATATTATTAAAAAGGTGGAAGGCGGAAGATGACCTTCTTCGCTCCGAAATCTTCTTGTACTATATCTTATAGCGTATTGTATTTCAGTTGTTTAATGCATATTATCTATAAAAAACTTTAACGAAATGGCGCAGGCATGCCGGAAAACGCCCTGAAAAAATCGGCAAAAGAAATGTTAAAATGCCGTTTTTGTCGACCAGTCAGCCTTCCGAATAGGGTGAAATTTCCGCTCACAACCGCAAAACTGCCTCATAAAAGTCCCCTGTTTATTATACAAAACCAGCCCGTTTGTAACGCATTTAGGCTCCAAACGCACGCTGTTTAAGCCCCAAATGAAAAGCGGAAGTCTGCTACCATTCACAGGAGAACAGATAATTTGTTGGCTATCAGGAACTTGCGTAAATTATCGGAAAATGCCGATTTCTATGTGTGAACATAGTGATGGTCGCAAAAAATCTATTCTACGGAAGGTAATTTTTCAAGTTATGGAGCGAATGAGGTGCTTTTCATGCCTTAGAATAGTTTGGAAACAAAAAAGCCCTGCCGTACTGGCAGGGCTCATTATAGGCATGGTTTCGTCGCAAGTATGCGATAAGCGTCAGTCGAGACCCAATTCTTTCTTGAGTTGTTCAATGGTCTGGCGTGCACGCTCGCAGCAAGGTTCGTAGCAGTCGCGGCATTTCATCTGGTCCTTAATCTCAAGGTAGAACTTGATTTTGGGCTCTGTTCCGGAAGGACGGACAGACACCTTGTTCCCGTTCTCGCAGAACCACTGGAGCACATTGCTCTGTGCTGGCATGTCCAACTTGGTCACACGGCCTTCGGCATCGCGAGCCTCGAGTTTCTGGAAGTCCTTGGCGAGGACGATTTTCTGACCTGCCAGTTCGCGCGGAGGATTGCTGCGGAAGTCTTCCATCATCTGCTTGATTTCGTCGGCACCGCTCTTTCCAGGCCGAACCACATTGATGGTGTGCTCGAAGGAGAAGCCATATTCGAGATAGATGTCGAGGAGCAGGTCGTAGAGTGTCTTGCCGTGATCCTTGGCCCAGGCTGCTATTTCGCAGATAAGGCAGATGGATGCTGGTGAATCTTTGTCGCGCACCTTGTCGTATGGCAGGAATCCGAAGCTTTCCTCACCACCGCCAATGTATTTCTTGGCAGGCTCGTTTGTGCGGATTTCGTTGGCAATCCACTTAAATCCGGTGTAGCAGTCGAGGAGTTCAACTTCGTTTTTCTTGGCAATCTCGGCGATGACCTCGGTGGTTACAATGGTCTTTACGAGGAACTCGTTGCCCTTGAGTTGTCCGAGTTTCTTCTTGTTGGCGATGATGTACCAGGAGAACATCATACAGGTCTGGTTGCCATTGATGATTACCCACTCTCCCTTGTCGTTGCGGCAGACGATGGCCAATCGGTCGGCGTCAGGGTCGGAGGCTATAACCAGGTCGGCATTGAGCTTTGTTCCGAGTTTCATGCCAAGTGTCATGGCCTCGGCGTTCTCCGGATTTGGCGACACCACGGTGGGGAAGTTGCCGTCGATGACCATCTGCTCGGGCACCACATGGATGTTCTGGAAGCCCCAGGAACGCAGTGCCATTGGAATGATGACGCGGCCTGTGCCGTGCATGGGTGAATAGACAATGTTCAGGTCCTTGTTGCGGAGGATTACATCCTGGTCGACCATGGCCTCTTTGACTGCCTGGATATAGTCCCAGTCCATCTCGCCGCCAATGGGAATGATGAGTTCCTTGTCGCCCTCGAACTTAACATCGTCGATGGTCACCTTGTTCACTTCGGCAATAATGCCTACATCGTGCGGGGTGAGCACCTGTGCACCGTCGTCCCAATAGGCCTTGTAGCCGTTGTATTCGCGTGGATTGTGCGAGGCTGTTACATTCACACCGGCCTGACATCCCAGATGGCGGATGGCATAGGAGATTTCAGGTGTGGGACGGAGGCTCTCAAAGAGGTATACCTTGATGCCGTTGGCAGAGAAGATGTTGGCCACGGTCTCTGCAAACATGCGTCCGTTGTTACGGCAGTCGTGCCCCACTACGACACTGCATTTCTTGCCAGGGAAGGCCTTGAGAATGTAGTTGGCGAATCCCTGCGTGGCCATTCCGACAATGTACTTGTTCATCCGGTTGGTACCAGGGCCCATGATGCCACGGAGTCCGCCTGTACCAAATTCCAAGTCGCGATAGAAGGCTTCCACCAATGGTGTCTTGTCTTCGGCATCAATCATGGCTTGTACTTCCTTGCGGGTTTCTTCATCGAATGATGGCGACAGCCACTGTTGTGCGCGCTCAATGCATTCGGCAATAAGTTGTTGATTGTTTTCCATAGGTTTGAAAGTTAAAGAATGGTTTATAATGCTACAAAATTAGTAAAAGTTGCCTTAAAAAAAGTGTTTCACTGTTTTTTTTTGAAAGAAAGTGTAATTTTAACTGGCGTTGAAGATACTCACACTCGGAAAAACAAAACTTTTATGCCGAGTGTTTAATCGTATCTTTAACTGGCGTTGAAGATACTCACACTCGGAAAAACAAAACTTTTATTTTGCTTTTCGCTCGCTTAATCGTATCTTTGTGCAGTAGGAATTAATCTTAAACCATGCATATTTACTTCTCAGGCCTGTTGCTGGCCGTCGCCACTTTCCTTACAATAGGAATCTTCCATCCTATTGTGATTAAGGCTGAATACCATTTCGGCACTCGTCCATGGTGGATATTCCTCCTCCTGGGACTGGCATGCATTACTGGGTCGCTGCTCATCTCCAATCTGATTTGCTCGGCGCTGCTGGGCGTGCTCGGCGCATCGTTCCTTTGGGGAATAGGCGAACTCTTTGCACAAAAGAAGCGCGTTGAAAAGGGGTGGTTCCCGATGAACAGCAAGCGCCGTGATGAATACAAGCCATTGGGCAAGGATGACAGCGTTTGTCCCATTCCACACATCAAGCACAGCAATCATGAAAACGACATTTATATTAAACGGTAGGACAACGGTAGGCTTTGTCCGCGAAGGTGTGGAGGAATATCTCTCCCGACTCCGCCACTACTTGCCGATTGAAACGATTGTGCTGCCTGAGGTAAAGAGCGTGAAAGGGTTGACGCCGTCGGTCCAGATGGAAAAGGAGGCTGACCTTACGCTCAAGCACATCGCTCCCACCGACCATGTGGTGCTGCTCGACGAACACGGCAAGGAGTTTCGTAGCGTGGAACTGGCTGACTGGCTGAACAAAAGACTGGCAAGAAACCGGAACCTCGTTTTTGTAGTAGGCGGTCCCTTTGGGTTCTCGCGAAGGATGAAAGACCGTGCCGACGAACTGCTTAGTATTTCGCGGCTGACTTTCTCCCACCAGATGATACGCTTGCTTTTTCTTGAGCAACTCTACCGCGCCTGTACGATTCTGAAAGGAGAACCTTATCACCATGAATAATCACTCCCAGAACATGAAAAGGACCTTGTACACATTGATCTGCCTGGTTTTGTCAATAGCAAGCAGCATGGCGCAATACCAAAGGACGCTCAGCGAAGACATCCGTTCTCTCCAGGTCGTCGCCGGCGACCGTTGGATGGACCTGCCGATAATTAAATTGAACGGCTTTGAGCAGATACACATCGACTTCGACGACATGACCCACGAGTATCATCGCTATGTCTATTCGGTGGAACACTGCGATGCCAACTGGCAAACCTCGGCACAACTGTTCAGTTCGGACTTTGTCGACGGCTTTGCCGAGGGTAACACCATAGACGACATCGCAGAGTCGGTCAACACCACCTTCCTCTATACGCACTACTCGCTGACGCTGCCTAACAGCAAGTGCCGATTGAAGATGAGTGGCAACTACAGGGTTCAGATTTACGATGAGAACGCCGACAACCGGCTGGTGGCGCAGGCCTGCTTCATGGTGGTGGAGCCCATCATGGGAATACAGCTGGAGGTGACGGCGAATACCGACAGAGACATTCGTGGAAGACACCAGCAGGTGGCAATGGCTGTCAGTTACGGGCCTTTGACCATATCCAATCCGGAAAGGGAACTCACCACGGTGCTGATGCAGAACAACCGCTGGTCGACTGCCGTATGGAACGCCCGCCCACAGTATATCATGAACGACGGACTCCGATGGGAACATACACCCGAATATATCTTCGACGGCGGAAACGAATATCATAAATTCGAGGTACTCGATGTGGATCACACCACCATGGGGCTGGAATCCATACAGTGGGACGGCAAATACTACCATGCCTTTGTCTGGGCCGACCAGCCACGCTACAGCTATATATACGACGAAGATGCAAACGGCGCTTTCTACATTCGCAACAGCGACAATATTGAAAACAACACTTGGTCGGACTATGTCTATGTCCATTTCCAGCTGCCGTCGCCATTACTCGACGGGAAAGTCTATCTGAACGGAACCTGGACGGCCGACCGCTTGCTCCCCATCTATTGCATGGACTACAATACAGAGACGATGGCTTACGAGAAAGTGGTGCTCCTCAAACAGGGATACTACTCCTACCACTATCTCTGGAATCCCGCCGGTTCCCAGTGTGAGCCCTTCCCCACCGAGGGAAATTTCTACCAGACGGAAAACGGCTATCAGGCACTTGTCTACTATCGGCGCATAGGCGACCGCACCGATCGACTGGTTGGCACACAACAAGTCTTCACTAGATAGAGAAAGGGATTTGTTCGTATAGGAAATAAAAAGCAGGCACAACTGATGGGTTGTGCCTGCTTTTTATTTTATAATATGGAGATTATTCTCCGAAATAATGTTTCAGGAGTCCCATGAATCCTGCACAGTGGCGGGCTTCGTCCTTGGCCATTTCATGTACGGTGTCGTGGGTGGCATCCATTCCGGCAGCCTTTGCATTCTTGGCAATGCGGAACTTGTCCTCGCATGCACCGCGCTCAGCCTCAATGCGTGCCTCAAGGTTGCTCTTCGTGTCTTTCAGGACATCACCCAGCAGTTCGGCAAACTTGCTCGCATGCTCGGCTTCTTCGAACGCATAGCGCTTGAATGCCTCGGCTATCTCGGGATAGCCCTCACGGTCTGCCTGACGGCTCATGGCAAGATACATGCCAACCTCACCGCATTCAGCGTCGAAGTGGGCTTTCAAATCCTTAATCATCTCTTCGTCCGCGCCTTCCTTACGGGCTGCACCCAGCACATGAGCAGTTGCGAAGGTTGGTTCTCCAGCGGCAGTCTCCAGTTCTTTGAACTTGCTGGCGGGTTGTTTGCATACTGGACAAAATGCAGGGGGCTCGGTACCTTCATGGATATATCCACAAACGGTGCAAATAAACTTTTTCTTCATAATGTGTTTTGTTCTGTGTTTGTTGGTATTTGTTTAATGTTCAATGGTTATTGGCTATTGTCTATTGGTTATTGTAAGAAGGATTTTGTCCTTTTCAATTTTCACTTGTTCGCCTGTGGTCATGTTCTTGACGGTGAGCTGATGGGCGTTCATTTCCTCCTCGCCGGCAATCACCACGAAAGGAACATGGTTGGCATTGGCGTATGCCATTTGTTTCTTCATCTTCACGGCATCGGGATAAATCTCTGTGCTGATGCCCTGCCGGCGCAATTCAACGCTTACAGGGAGAAGATAGGCCAGTTCTTTCTCGCCGAAGTTGACAAAGAGGACATCGGTGGTGTGCGCTATTTCTGACGGATAGAGGTTCAGCATCTGCAAGACATCGCAAATCCGGTCGGCGCCGAAGGAAATGCCGACACCGCTGAGACCTGGCATGCCAAAGATTCCCGTCAGGTCGTCGTAGCGACCGCCACCGGCAATGCTTCCCATTTCTACATTCATTGCCTTCACTTCAAAAATGGCACCGGTGTAGTAGTTCAGGCCACGGGCCAAGGACAAGTCAAGTTGAATTTCGTTTGTCAGTTCAATGCGCTCAGCCAGGTCAAGCAAACAAGTCATCTCTTCCACTCCCTTGGTGCCAATCGCGGAGGAAGCCATCCATGCTGACATTTCTTTCATCTTCGAGCGGTTATCGCCTTCGATGTTGATTATCGGCAGCAAGCGTTCAATCGCCTCTTCTGGGAAACCTGCCTTTGCCAGCTCCTCTACCACTGCATCAGGACCAATCTTGTCGAGTTTGTCCATGGCAACGGTCATGGCAGTCAGTTTATCCTTCTCTCCCAGCACCTCCGCCATGCCTGCCAGCAGCTTACGGTTATTTATCTTTATCTGTACAGGTATCTGCAAACGGGAAAAAACCTCGTCAATCATCTGCAGCAGTTCCAGTTCATTAAGTAACGAGCCGGAACCTACCACATCGGCATCGCATTGATAGAACTCTCTGTATCTTCCTTTTTGTGGCCGGTCGGCTCGCCAGACGGGTTGTATTTGGAAACGCTTGAAAGGTAGTTGGAGTTCTTCCCTGTGCATCACGACATAGCGTGCAAAGGGAACGGTAAGGTCGTAGCGCAGTCCACGTTCACATATCTTGTTCGTCAACCGTACTGAATTGCGCTGGGCGTAGGTGTCCTCATCCACCTTTGAGAGAAAGTCACCCGAGTTCAGCACCTTGAACAGGAGTTTGTCTCCTTCCTCTCCATACTTCCCCATCAGTGTCTGGAGGGTTTCCATGGCCGGTGTTTCTATCTGCATGAAGCCATGCAAGTGATACACTTGCCTTATTGTGTCGAATACATAGTTCCTTCGTGCCATCTCCTCCGGCGAAAAGTCTCTGGTTCCCTTGGGGATACTTGCCTTATATGCCATTCTGTTTATCAATCGTTATCATTTAATTTCTGCAAAAATACAAATAAGATTGCAAAAATCTGCAGGTCTGCTAAAACTTTTATCCGTTTTCCCGCCACTTTCATGTTATTCAATGTCGGTCAATCTACTGAGGAGGTTCATCGCAGCATGGTGCAGAATGTCGTCACCGGAAGTCGCATATTGCGCTGTAAGTTGCTCCACCTGCTGGCGAAGATAGTCTGATCTCCATGAAGGATGCCGTACAAGGAAGGCTGACATTGCCTGTATACCGGCGAGACTCCGCAAGCGCTCGTCCGATGTCATTGCCTTCTCAGCCCATTCCGCAGCGTTGGGAATATACTGCAGCAGGAGTTTCGAGAGATGTTCGACAAGTTCTGTAGTGCGGCAAGCGTCCAGCCACCGGTCAATCATCTCTTCTGTGAATGCATCCTTGGGCATGAGCAGCATGGCCAGCAACTTGCTCTCGCGGATGTCTTCAGCCAGCAGAGCAAGTGCCAGTGCCTCATTGGTGGGAAACCCACGGGCAATGGACTGCAATTCGTACAGGGGAATTCCGTAGGAAATACGGTAGGAAAGCCCCTTCCGCCGCATGGAGGCAGCACCCACACCGTTCATGTGTTGACGGAAAAGGCTGTGGGCATGTTGGAGATGTTGCGTCAGGTGGTCGGGCATGTCGGTTTCAGAAATGCGTATTGTTTGGAATAGCGCAGCATTTGCTGTGCGAAAGTCTCGTCATAGGTGGCATATACATCTTGGGGGCGCCCGTCTTTGCCCAGTTGCAGATGCAAATGGGGATTAAGGAAGCCTGTATATGGTTGGATATGCAAACTGGCATAGCGGCGGAGCACTTCTCCATGCAGTTGTTCAGGTACCGTCACTCCGTACTTCTCCACCAGTTTGCGGGCTTCATCGAACAGGCCTTCGCTCTTGATGCGCTGAATCTCTGCCAGCAGGTTGCCAAAGGCTTCGCGAAGCATCGCATAGTCTTTCACTTGCAGCTGTGTCTGCCCGTCTGCTTTTACCAAAGCGGCAGCTTGGGGATACTGGTCGAGCACCCATCGTGCAATCACGGCCCTGGCTCGCATGTGTGCCTCCTCAATGGTGTGGTGGGGCTCAATGCGCGTCAGTTGTGTCATGGCACCGTTGAGCAGGTAGGTGTAATATTGCGCCTTATAGGCGTCGCCGTTGGGGAGCAGCCCTATCCGCAACAGGTAGTCGTCGGCCATGAAGTAGAGCGCATAAAGGTCGGCACGCGCTTCCTCCACCACATCGGCATAGACTTTCAGGGCCGTCGGGCTGACACCGGGCATGAGCCTGCCGCTGCCATGGCCGAGACACTCGTGAAGGTCGGTGTGGAGCAGGTCGGTCTGCTCACCGTAGCGGAGCACCAGTTCGCGCGTGGCTGCGTCGGGAATGAACTCCTCGTAGAAACCGCTTCCCTTCCGTGCTGCGGCATAGGCCTGCGAGATGTTGGCTATGGAAATGCTCTTCGATCCGTAGGTGGCGCGAATCCAGTTGTTGTTGGGCAGGTTGATGCCTATCGCCGTCGAAGGGTATTCGTCTCCACCGAGCATTGCGGCATTCACCGCACGGGCAGAAATTCCCACAACCTGCTCTTTTCTGTACACAGGATTTACGGGAGAATGCTGCTCGAACCACATGGCATGCTCACACACGGTCTGGGCACGCTGCGTGGATTGCTTGTCTATGTAGTGCACAATGCCTTCCCATGAACCTTTCAGCCCCAGCGGATCGGCATACGACTCGATAAAGCCATTGATGAAATCGACCGTAGCCTCGTTTTCCTTCACCCACTCTATGGAATATCTGTCGAACAGCCCCAGGTCGCCTGTGCGGTAATAGTCAATCAGAAGTTGTATCACCAAATGCTGCTGGGAGGTCTCGGCATATTGAAGAGCATGCTCCAGCCAGTCCACGACATGCTCCAAAGCGGGGGAGTACTCCCCACCTATTTTCCAGACTGATTCGCCGATGGTGCCGCTTACTGCTTCTTTCACCAGGCGGGAGTTCAGCCCCACAGTCGCAGTTGTCCCCATCTTACTGGATAGTTTTTCATAGAAATGTTCGGCCTCTTCCTGCGTAACTCCCTCGTAATAGTTCACCGCCGACGAGGTTACAAGGTCATCGCCAGCGCGCTGGTTTGTCTTCTGCGGATAGCAGGTGGCATCGAAAATAATGGGCTGGAGCACTTGGAACAATTGTTCCGGTGACTGGAAAGACACTGTCTCATGGAGGAAATGCTCGCACTCCCCTATCCTTTCACGAAGGAAATCGGCTGAAAACTGCGGTGTGAACTTCTTGCCGCTATAATGATGGTATATGCCATTGGCAAACCAGACTTGCTTCAAATAGGTCTCAAAATGCTGGACTTGCGAAGCTTGTTGAGGGCTATGCCCGAAAAACTCGGCTGTGTTCCGGTCTGTGGCAGTATGGAGATAGATGGTTTCCAGTGTTGTCCGCACCAACAGATTCCATCTGCCGAACTGATCGGTAACGATGTCCCTCCCGCACAAGGATGCCTCCGCCAAGCAGTAAATCAGCAACTTCTGCTGCAGCGACAACTCCGCGAAGCCATCCAGGCCATATCGGAGAATGGAAACATCGGCAAATGTTTCATTCTTCATTCTTCACTTTTCGCTTAAATCCTGCAGGCGCCCCACCCGTCACGCTTGTAAAAGCGTTGTAGAAAGTCTGACGACACGAATAGCCCACCGCCTTTGCCAGTTGTTCCATTGTCAGTTGCTGACCGCGCTTGGTGTTCATCAGCCTGATGGCCTCCTTTACGCGCAGCTCGTTCACCAGCGCAGAATAGCTCTTCCCGTAACGCTGCTGTAAAACGGCTGAAAGGTAGCGGGCGTTTGTACCAAGGTCACGGGACAGTTGACGCGCCGTGTACAAAGGATCCTTGTATTTCTCCTCTTCTGAGAGAATGGTCCAAATCTTCAACTGAAGTTCATTAAGTTTCGCCGTACTTATCTGATTGTGAATGTCTGTCATAGCTGTTGTGCGTTCTTTCCGCAGACAAAGATACGATTAAGCGAGCGAAAAGCAAAAAAAATATTTTGTTTTTCCGAGCGCGAGTATCTTCAACGCAGTTAAAGATACGATTAAACACTCGGCATAAATATTTTGTTTTTCCGAGCGCGAGTAGCACATCCGGGAAAACCTGTGTCGCACCTGATTTTCAAAAGGGCCTCATTCGCAGCGCGTTTGGGACCCAATCATCTGCCGTTTGGGCTCCAGACGGAATGCATTTAAGCCGCAATTGCAATTCGTTGATATTCGGTGCGTTGCGAAGGTGATGTTCGGTGTGTTGTAAATGTGTACAAGCCTGAAGAAACAGCATGCTCCCCCTTCGGCCATCCCAAAAGCGTTCATTTTGTTAATCGTTAATTCCCTGCCATTCTCGTATGTATATGCGTACCTCTTTAATAAATAATATATATATATATCCCCCTATATATATTACAATTGTCCCCCGTGCCCGTAAGGTCGCCCGGCAATTAACAATGAACAAAATTAACACTTTGCTTCCTAAAAAATTTTTTGAAAAAAAGTTGTTAATTTTCTTGCAAGGTCGTTTTTACCCGTCGTACCTTTGTACGCGTGGAAGAAATACGGCGTAAATCCGCGGAACTGCCGTAGAACCTCCCACGAAATTAACATAAAATAATTCTTATTTTAACTTTAACAACAAAACTAAAATAAAATGGCAAAAGTAGGCTTTTGGCTCCAGGGTTCTAAAGGAAAACTCGGTGGAGCAAACCTCTCCCAAACGGCTGGAGCGCCCCCCCCTGACAAAGAGGAACCAGGGGAGTTATGACGAGGAAAACACAAAATATATTGCAGAAAAATTAAGTGTCAACCCATTTGCCACTTTATCGGACAAATGCTATCTTTGGAGCAGACAAACAACAAGGCTGCTCTTTCCACCATTGGGGCAACAAGCAAGTAAAAAAGCCAACGAAACAATCCTAAAGCCCCTCAAGACGATTGGATTTCTGTGGCAAAACACAACGCAAACCTCTGCTA